>Ga0181467_100867_pt1 | contig 14436 bp, 9 predicted proteins | sample InSIn5gowninarea_2_FD_119079 | JGI IMG/M metagenome (GOLD analysis project Ga0181467, IMG submission 119079) | Clean room microbial communities from NASA Spacecraft Assembly Facility at Jet Propulsion Laboratory, Pasadena, California, USA -... ... | reverse complement strand
AAAATCGGTGCCGTCGGCAACGTCTGCACATACGCCGTCAGCGCATCAACATCGACTCTAAACTGCGCTACCGCACTCGTTGTGATTCTCGTCACAGCGTCTGACATTGGTAGATCGAGGATCGAAGACTTGGTGTGTGAAATCGCGTTAAATAGCATTAGATTCTTTAGGCTGTCAGGCAGCGGGAGGAGCACGGAGGACATGATGTTTGATAGGTATTGGGTTAGGGCGGCGATGTATTCTGATTCGTTGTCTGGTGGGGGTGGGGGCCGGTGGTGTGTGAGCCAGTCGTACTCGGCGGTGTCGATTAGGTCTGTTACTTTTGAGTTTACGAGTTCGAAAATGCGGTTTTCGGCGGTTTTTTTGTGTAGGGTGAATTGTGTTGTCGCGTTGAGGTGCAGGGTTGTTGGGGTTGGGGCTGTGGGGTTGGAGGGGGGTTGAGGGGAGGATATGGCTGTGTGGAGGGGGGTGAGGTTTGTGCTGGATGTGCTGCTTGATGTGCGGGCTTGGATGAGGAGTTTTTCGAGTTCGTGGCAGGCGGTTTCGAAGTGGTCTAAGTTTACTAGGATTTGGACGACTTGGCCGAGGTATTGGGAGGAGAGGGCTGCGACGAGTCGGTTGCAGACTTTGCTGGTTAGGAGGTCATCTAGGCTGGTTAGGAGTTTTGTGTCGATTATGCCTGGGACTGGGTTTGGGAAAGAGTCGTCGGCGAAGAAGTAGAATTGGTTGAGGAAATTTCGGATGTTGATGCAGCAGAGAGGGTACATTTGGCTGAATGGGAAGACGGTCGGGAAGCGGATTGTTGAGGGGTCTTGGTCGGGTGTGTACCAGCTGACGTTGATGACTTTTTCAAATTCTTCGACGTTCTGGATGGGCATGGGCATGTAGTCATCTGTTGTTACTATTTCGACGAAATCCTCGCTGAATCGGTGGTTGAGGAGATCTGTGTACTTTTCGAAAAGAGCTAGTAGGAGGTTGGACATGAGGTGTGTTGGATAGTTGTAGGTTGACATGGTTTGTATGTAGGTGACTATCAGTTCTTTGATCTTGAGAAGATGTTCTGCATTGTCAACTGCTGGTAGTGCTTTGGTGATGTGTGCTATGGCAGTGTGGTTGAGACTGTCCCAGAGATCCTCCACATCAGAGTGGCTGCGGAGGTCAGGGAGCCTTTTCATAGTGGTGCGTTCCATTATAGCAAAGCCAGCTATGTCTTCGAGGACTGTATGAAGGCCCGGCAGTTCTTCTTCGTTGAGATTGAGGGCGGTGGATGTGTTGAGAAGGAGATCTTTTTGGGTTTTGCGGTTTTTGGCATAGTCAAGGCGGAACTTGTCGGTTTGATTGAGGGTGTGGTGGATATGATGTGCTTCGTAGAGAGGGGTGAAGTCGACTTCCAGGTCTTCAGTGTTGAGTATGTCGAACTCTTCGTGCTCGTCCGCCACAAGTTCGATAGCAGAGTTGAGCTTGAAGTTCGCAAGGTAGGGATCACGTTCTGTGCGTTCTCGGAGGCGGTCTTTGCGCAAGTTGGTATGGTAGAACGAAAGTTCTCCAAGGTACTGGGACATCTCACGGATGCGGAAGAGCCAGGTGTTCAGATCCGTCATAACCGTCTCGGCGATCTTCTTTTGTGTGACAGGAATAGAGCGTTGGATGATCTCGCTAAGCTGGTATTGAGTTACGGCTTGTAAGTGAACGTTCTGCAATTCATCTAGTGCTCGTAATGCGGCATAGTACTTCTTCTGGCTAAGAAGATCCTCGACTTGATTGGTCAATCTGAGCACTTCGAGGCAGTCGTCCAGAGCGTCTTTGGCTTCATTTATATTCTGTCGAACACCTCGAGACTCGACCAATGCTTTCTTTTCGTTGGCGAGTTTCTCAGTACTCTCTGAAATGGCATGACTCAACTCCAAAATCTCATTAGTCAGTGCGACTGTGCCTTCTCGGATGCGTAGTAACTGGTTGACTGAGTTCACGAACTCGGTGTGGTTCGCACTACATTCGCGCTCGATTTCTGTCTCCTTGTCTGCCGCAAACCTTGACAGATCCTGAAGCAAATGAGCTGTTCGGTTTCCGCGGCTAAACTCCCGAATTGATGGGATGATCTGGTCAACATAATCATCGTCGGATGGTGAGACTATTATCTGGCATTCCGATCAGTAATGCATAATCTGTTAGGCCACGCTCGTACCTGCTTGAGGACACTGGAAGTGTTATCTCGCGTATCGCTCTTGTATCGTACCACGGATGGCATATTGTTAGCTATGTTGGATTGGTTGGGCTCAAAGCTTCAAGTTGTTCCCTTGGCTCTAGCTGCCGCTTTAGCCCCTTGCTACTCTGCCATCAATTGAATGCGTCTACAAGGACCAGCACCTTCTGGAACACTCTGTTATGATAGTAGCGAGGGACTGTTACGTTACAAGTGTCAAAGATAACAAGCTGGCGGCGTCGATTGCATGTATGTCTGATGGATGTACTTGTTTTGGTGAATGCCCTCCCATAGAGGTCAATGACGGCCCTGGTCGTTGTTACACTCCGTACTTACGTCGCCGTAGTGAATAAGTTGCTGGCCAAGCCGCTACTGGGATTATTTCGGCGACAGCGATATCAATAGCTGCTTCTTCTTCGTGTACTTGCTCGCAGCTTTGCTCACTTCATGTAACCTTGCTGTGCCATCAGACAGCGACAACGATGCTCTCACTTCCCCAACACGTCCAGAGCCGACTACGACAAGAGTCTTGAAAGCCACAAAAGGTCTTTATCGATCAACGAGCTCGAACTGAATCATGATTGTGCGCAGCATTTTGCACATCTCTTTGAAATATGAATCCAGTTGATATTAATAGCGACTGTGGAGGCAGCAATGAGATTCCCACTCATTAAAAGTACTGTACATCCAACACTTTGAATCACCACCACTCCGAGCTATACCCTTTTGGGTGCCTCACCAAGAGACGTCGAGAGCACACCAGAGACCAAGTGTATATGTGTATGGCTTTGCCAGTCATTGAACCCTAGCTCTGGACGAAGCTTCTCCGGGTTGCAGGACACATGTTCAACCCCTGACAGAAGATGTCTACGACGAATTAACTAGATCATTGAAACCAGTATTGCACCAAAATTGTGCTTGTCCTTGAAGTCCAATGTACGACTGAAGGCTGAAATTACTCCTCTCAACGGCAACACCACGGTCACCATCCCTGTCGCTGCTCTGTCCTCAATGTCAACGCCAAGACTCCCATTCCTTTCTTCCCACAATATTATCGTCTGCAATGAGGTCGTCGGTGCTATGAGGTCGTCGCCTGTCTGTATCTGGTCTAGCACGATCCCAGCCGTCTTTGCTGGAAGAAACTTCCCTGCCAATGGGAGTGCTTTGTCAGATTCCGTGAGCTTCCAAGACCCACCCAGAATTCCGCTCCGCGTTGTGGATGTACTTTCCACCCTTTACGCGACGAAGCTATCCCGCTTTCGTAGATTACTTTCGACCGCTCGCACGCGCCGAATCTCTACAAAGCGTGCGAGCTGTGTTTGCAGCGAGATAAGCTAGTCCCGTCGAAGAGAAACGAGGTGATTGATCGATCCTGCCGTTTTTACAAGACCAGCCCACTTTCCATATATCAATCGAACTTCAACCCACAATTTCCCACAAACTTTCTTTCCCACAACTCACCTCATACTCTACTCTTTCACCTTACCCTTGCCATAGAATCATTCTTTCAGTCGTTACATTATCAATCAGCTTCTTACTACTATTCACCTTCTTGAAACCATCTTCTTGTCAACTTTTGAGCAGCATCCCAGTGAGACTGGTAAGTTTGACACTATTTTCGTATCTTCAAAAGCCCTTGACCTTTTTTCATGGTCAATGGCTTGCTCACTATTGTCTCTGATATGGTTGTTCGTTGCGACGAACACATTGAAATTCGATTGACACCGAAATTTGATTTGGCATTCTTTTTATGAGTCTCAAAGCAATTTTTCGAATCAAATTCATCATTCCACTCCTAGCCTCGTTTATCCCACGTCACGTCCGCTAATCCTTTGCAATTCCAAGCATCGAAATGCCTGGCAAAAACCCGACCATTCAGGTCTCGTCAAGTCCTCCATCTGCAGGCACACGAACCTACGATGGTACACCTTCCACCATCCCAACTATCACGTCTCCAGACTGCGGCAATAGAGACCAACAATCTGGCAGTCCACTGTCCACTTTCCGTTTTGCTGGGTAAGCGATTGTCTACATTTACCCCTTGCCAACGCTGACTGTTTCACAGCTCAACTGCTCATACTGGCCTTGCTGCTCATCGAAGCGACTTGAGTGCTCCCGCACCAATCGACCTGCAAGGACTGTCTCCAACAGCTGAAGAGTTCACTCCTCTGACAAGTACCTTTGCTGGCGCACAAACCAATGCTCGAATTGGTGCAGGAGTTGGCACACGACCAAGCATTCTTGTCACTCCTTTTGTAAGAGGTCTTCTGCAGGATTCCGACCCAGATGATACTCCTTCCCCATCGCCAACTTACTCCGATGATAGTCTGACCTTCGTGTTGCAGGCCGATCCTGGAATCATCGGTCAACCTGCTCGCCCATCCCGCTTGATCCACTCCAACATTGGACCAAAGCGTGTCGAAAGTCAATCACCACTTCCTGTCGTCTACGGCAAGTTCACTGTTGACGAACGATTCTCCCGAGCCTTCGTTGTGTTTGGCCTCAACCCCGCTACAGCTTCTGAGCGGTATGAGTTCATTGCCAAATCCTACCGAGTAAGTCCTCCTTATCCTTGGTTTGGAAACTTCTTTGCTAATCACGTTACAGAACTTCGCCTCTTTGGTCAACATCAACGCTAAAGCCTTGAACCAAGGAGCCTTCGCTATTCAGTTCAGTGATGTCCAAGATGCCAAGCAAGCTCTTGTCTTGACTCTCACCCTTCTCTTCTCAGGAGAGCCAGGTGTTGACTGTGCCAAGCAGACCCCAAAGGACATTGCGTTCGCTGCCAACATTGATCCTGACACTGTTACTGATCATCAAGCCGAGTACCTTGTTCACGTTGTTGACATTGGTGGCCCCAAGTCGCCTTTCAAAGCTGAAGCCTTGCTTGCAGAATGTATCAAGTGTGGTCCTGTCAAAGCTTTCAAGACACACCTCACCGACAGAAGAGCTTTTGTGTCGTATCGTGTCGAATTCAACGATACTCGAAAGGACCCCACTGGTCTCTCTGGCATTCTTTTCTACGTAAGTCTCAATCAGCCGTATCAAGTTTTCTGCTCACTGCCACAGGGTTATCGCATCTGCATTGAGCCGTATGCTCCCGATGTCATCAAAGTCGCTCCTCGTCAACCACCCCTTGATAACCCAGCTCACATGGCTGCGGTCATGGGCTACTACCGACCAACACGTTCAAGTGCCATCTTACCACCAGGTGCTAACCACAATGTTGTCGACATCATGAAGATTGTGCTTGGCCAAGATGTTCGAACTACAGTAAGTCTGCCTACCTATCTCATGCTTCATCTACTGATCGCAACTCAGATCATGTTGCGCAACATCCCCAACCGTGTCGACCAGGAGTCCCTCAAGAAGCTGCTCGACCAGACTTCCAAAGGTGCTTATGACTTCATGTACTTACGAATTGATTTCGCCAACAACTGCAACGTTGGTTATGCTTTTATCAACTTCGTTGATCCATTGTCTATCGTTCCATTCGCCAAAGCTCGTTCCGGTCAGAAATGGAACCTCTTCCACTCCGACAAAGTTGCTGAGATCTCTTATGCCAGTGAGTACTACATCACTAACTTTTCTTCGTCACTGACTGTTCTTCTAGCCATCCAAGGTCGAGATTGTCTCGTACAGAAGTTCCGCAACTCTTCCGTCATGTGCGAGCGACCAGCTTTTCGACCTAAGGTATGCTCTCTGTCACCACTTATCTTCGTGTACCTAACTTTCTTGCAGCTCTACAAGACCGGTCCTGGACCTGATGCTGGCCAGGAGGAACCATTCCCACTACCTGACAACGAGTCTAAGCTGAGACGAAGCTTGGATAATGCCGAAACAGTTGGTTTGTACAAGCCTTATTCCCTCAATGGCTCAACTCCAGCACAAGCAGCAGATACCATCATTCCGGCCCCAAAGAACCAGGCTGCTGGTGGTTCATACACTACACCTGCACCAACACGTGTTGCCTTCAGCATCAAGTCTCTCGTCAACACTAGTGTCAATATCCCCGTTGTCGGCCGTTCTTCCCGAATTGCACAAGACTCTCCCTCCACCAGATTGTCTTCACCAAGTGAGAATTCTCTACCTATGCGTCGTTCTCGTCATATTTTTGGACTCGATTACTAACCTTGTCTCTGCTTTAGGTCTCTATGCTCCTCGTGAAGGTCAAGCCTACCGAGAGCGACAGCGACGCCAGTTGTCTCGATTCGATCGAGGCACTCTAGGCGCTGAGTCCGAGCTTGCCATGTTGTCGTCTCGATTTGGAAGTCTTGGCTTCACAGGATCTGAGTCTGACTCAACTGCTGGTCCTGCCAACTTCCTTCATGGATTTGCTGGCTAAGCTGACCATCCTTCTGGCATCTTGTTCTGGCAACGGTGATCTTGATTGAATGTCTTGCGTGTCAATTGGCCACATTGACACAATCTTGATCGGCTTGAACGACTGGTGCATATCATTTTCACAACTTGTTTTCACAAATTACGGCATCCTTTACGATGATCACGATTATGAGCTACGATGCCAATCAATAACCATCTCAAGCAGAGTTACGCGTGTTATTGATGTTGCCGGACTGTACCAAAAGTGTACCCAACTAATATGGAGAGTTTCCTATCTTACATGCCAAAGAAGAAAAAAAGACTTGCAAATTCGAGTTCTGTTTACAATGGAGTTTACTATGGAGAAATGTGACCATGTGAAATCATGTGTACCACAATGTGGTTGAAAAGGAGTGAAGATAGTTGATTCAATGATAATTTACTCCATCCACACCATCGTTGCTCTATTTCATGCTGTACTGTATTACTATCGTAGTTGATTGCTGGTTTGCCCGATGTGTTCGCATCACGCCCTCAACGCGTTTCAGCTCATGTCCCGTAAAACTTCCTCGCGTGCATGTGAAGGTGTTTGAGACTCACCATCACAATTTTCCATCAGCATAAGTCAAATTCTCCGCCCATGTAAGTGTTTTAAGATCTGCTGTCAAAGTGTTTCAAAGCATGTTCCAAACTCATGACCCATGTAAAGGTTGTCAAACAATCATATCAAAGTGTTTAACCATTAACTTCATGAACGGAAGGTACTCAGTTGAGCCTCACAAGGAAACAACCTCTCTTCTCACCTCAGAATCGTTACAAGACAAATGTTACTATGTGGCCAGGCATCACTATAATCGAGTACAGGAAAGCGTGTCGAGTTTTCACGGTTTCATCAGTGGCAACGGTAATTGTATTGTCTGTTTTCATTCTATCCTGCATGGTAGGCAAACATGATCTTTGCTAGTGTGATTCGTTTTTGCGCGATCGTTGACCAGTCCTTGTTGTGATGCGAGTCCTGGCTAGTATGAGGTTTTTGGGGTGTTGGGATAAAGGAGGAAACGAGCATGGCTAGGTGAATAAGTGGTTGCAGTCATGGATCAATATGATCACTAGGAGGGTGATGCTATGGATGGATATGATACGATAGATTGCGATATAGTATGTGATGGATAGGTAGACATTTATGATCCAAAGATCCAGTCTTGAGGACAGTAGGTGATCAGCTTCGTTGACGATGTACGAAAGTCGTCGCGTGGGCTGGTGAGGGTAACTGTGGATTGCTATGCAAGACTTGCGAGATTCGAACTGTGAATAGGCGGTGATGGAGGAGAACGGTTTGACAGTGAGTGTTGAATCAAGTATTCCTCAGCTATTGGCACTGGTGGTGTTGGAGGGGAGGATTGTGACGCCAGCTTTGTGCAGGGCTGAGATTGGACAGGACGGTTCGGAGCTGGCGATCGAGAGATGGTGTATCTTTCGGAACTTGGGTCGAGGCCGAGGATCGAGCTGCGGCGTGGGCGAGGTCGGGTGAAGAGAGGGGTTTTGTTCTGCGGTTGTGGTAAGTTGTATGATGTGTTTGCGCATGAGGGTGGAGAGGGGGCACGTTCGATCGGCGACTGTGCCGTGGGCACACCATGGTGACAGAGTGAAAATCTTAGATAGAGAGGGTTTGATCATGAGAGAGGGCCATTTGCAGGCCTTGATCTGCCCAGAGGGTGGCGAGTCAGAGAGGCCGAAGGCTTGAAAATCGGTCCTTGGGAGGGTTGGGGCGCCAGGGTATTTTGAAGAGTGCGAAAGAGAAGATGAGGAGGAAACTGAGGAGTGAGAAGGTCGAGAAGGCGGACTGTGAGAGTATTGAGGGGCTCGGTATTGTTGGACTTGGTTAGTTGGTTGTTTGGTGGGTTGGTAGGCCTGCTTTGTGGATGATGGCTTTGGTGGTAAAAAGATCAGTCACATCGGAGCTTGAACGGAAGGTCAGGCAGTGGTAGAATGAAGAATAGACAGGTTACCAGTCTTGATTTAGGTATTCTGTGGCAACAAGTCTATCTGCTGGCTAGATTGGGCTACGACCAGATGTTGAGGTTCATAGCTCGAAGTCCACTGCCTCAGTGTCTCGGACTCCGAAGCGACTGTCAGCTTGCTGGAGGAGCTTACAAACTGCTCCAAGACCTCGTGCTTCTGCTACAGACTGGGTTTGGCAGAAATGACTGAGAGGAGGAAGCAAGTTACAGTAATTGCTGTTTCGATTGTGCGCGAAGCATATTGACGTTTGATTTGATATTGGTTTTTCGCCGCACTCCCGAAATTTATTCCAGTATTCCGGCACGCGCTCAATCATGGCGATGCTGCACAGAGCTCAGTTTACCTACAGGACGTGAAGAACATGACTCCTACCTTCTTCGAGCAACAACCTCTCTTGATCGAAGGTGTTCATAGATTCCCGCGACTTTCTCACTAATGCCTCGCACAACACTAGAGAGAATGGTGTTGTCGTCTATGTGATTGGAAGCTGTTGATCTTCAAGGTCCAGATGTGAAGGTGGCAGATGCCGATTGTATAAAAAGAGAACACTGCAGGCCACGGCCAAAGCCACAACCGGAGCTGTCGCCGTTGCCATCGGTGATGATCAGTACAGTACGATGGCTTTCAATGGACATTGGTATGGCATCCTTTCCCCCTGCCCCGCTGAAACTTCGCATGTAACAACGAGATGAATGTACTGTACCACTGATTGAGCGTGATAACAAAGATGGAGGAATGAACTCATAATCACAAACGAATATTGTCATACTGTATGAATCAACTAAGGATCCGGTTATTCTATCTTTACACAATCTTGTCAACCAGCTCCAGAGAAGATTTCCTTTTTCAGCATACTTGCATAGAAAAGCGGGAAGCAGCACTAATAATTCATTGTGATCATTTTCATTCAAAGCCAACTACCTAAATCAATCAAACCCCTATACAAAATTCACATATGCAAACTCATGGTCTTAGCTCTGCCAATGTCCAACAAATTCGATCTTGGAATTCCAGAAACTCAAAACAAGATCAAGCTGCTTACAAAAGAAGAGCGGCGAGACCAGCAACACCAGCCAGACCGGCAAAGGTGTTCTTGGAAGCGGCACCAGTGTAGGAAGCGACGGGAGACTTGCTGGTTGCGTCAGGTGTGTTCCATGCTGACCAGCTGCCGGTACCAGTGGCAGTGCCGGAGACAGGAGTGCTGGTGCTGGAGGAACCAGTGGATGCAGCAGGGGTCTTGACTGTTGAGACGGTTGAAACGCCTGAGGACCAGCCGTCCCAGCTAGCAGAGCTGGCGGAGCTAGAGGCATCAGGAGTCTTGGTCGAGGCCTTGCTGGAGCTGCTGCTAGCGCTGCCGCTGCTCATGGGCCAGAATTCCCAGTCAGCAGTGGCAGTGTTGGTAGCACTTGTGGTGGCACTTGGTGTCTTTGTGGAGCTAGTAGCGCATGCTGAGGTTATGGTGGAAACCTTGGTGCCGTAACTACAGACTGGAGTTGGGGTGGTCTTGCCAGTCGAGCAGCTGGAAGTGACGGGGTAGCCCTTAGCAGCATCCTCAAGGTGGTAGGTGCTGCAGCTGGTGGTGGTGCTGGCGGCAGGTGTAGTGCAAGAGGAGGTGGTCAAAGTGGTGACGCTGGTTGAGCTGCATGAGCTAGCACTGGCACTGGCAGGCCAACCGAACCAGTCGTTTCCACCGGTGGCAGAGGATGTCGAGTCAGGAGTCTTCTTGGTGCTAGTAGAAGACGAGCTGCAGGATGTAGATGTCTTGGTCCAGACAGGGACAGAGACAGTGCATGGGCAGTCGGTGACGGTCAGGGTTGTGCTGGCGGAGACAGTGTATGTCTTGCCGGCGTGGACGATGGTGGTGGCCGAAGGAATGAAGGTTGTGATGGCAGTGACAACAGTGGTTGTCCAGCCATCTGGGCCGTTGCCGTCAGACCAGTCATTCCAGTTGTAGGCGCTTGACGAGGATGCGGTGGTGGTGGTCTTGGAGGATGTCTTGCTGCTTGTGGCTGAGCCAGATGTCCATGGGTCCCATGAAGCGGATGAGGTACCGTCGACAGGCTTGCTGGTGGTAGTGGTCTTGCTGCTGCTTGAGCTGGATGTCCATGGGTCCCACGAGGCAGATGTCGGGTCAACATGCTTAGTGGTAGTGGTGGTCTTGCTGCTGCTGCTGCTGCTGCTTGAGCTCCAGCCGTCCCAGCCGTCTGCAGCGGCGAGACCGGCAACTGTTGCGAGAGCTGCGATTGAGTACTTCATGTTGTTCGTTTAGATTGGTGGATTAACAGTGAATAGATTTGAAGGTATCGAGGCCTTGGCCGTAAGATTTGCGCGTTTGTTGTAAAAGAGTGTAAGCGTGCCGAAGCGACGTGTTCAAAGAGTGACTTGAGCTTGACTGTGAGGGTGCTGAAGGAAAGAAAGGAAAGGCGGTAGAAAGAACGACGACAAGGCAAATGATATATCGACAGAGCGGGAGATTGCAGACAGGCATGAGATCCGGGTGGTGGTCGATAGTGGAGTCTAGATTTAGGGGAGAGCAATCAATGGCTGGCCTGTAACAACGCCCAGCGCCCTCCTGTCTTACCCCGAAAAAGTATCGCCTGGCTGCACTTGGCGTTTTGCGTCTTCCCTATTGGCTCAAACGGAAATTATGCCTCCATGACCGGGCTGCTTGAGGCGCTGACAGCTCTGCTTGCGGCTTTGCAAGGTAATTGAATCAAGACTCCCATGCAAAATGGAAGCATCGTAAATTGCGTCTTGTCGTTTTCCGTTCAAGTCGAAAGCATATTGACCTGCTCATTGAAACTCATAGTGCGAACAAGCCTGTCGATCACCGAAAGCAAGATGATCGAATCCCTCGAGCATGCACATTGTTTTTCTTTTTGATTGATTTGATTGATATCATTGAGTGACTCAGCCGCTGTTCGCTGCGATGCACAAGAGGATGTACATTGTTGAACAGCCCAAGAGTCATGTACTTAGTGTCGACCAGGCTATCTTGGCTGTTAGCGTGGGTACTAACATGATCGAAATTCGAAATGCTGAAACTTGCTTGTGGGAGGCCAATCTAGCACCGAAGGTACTTCTCATTAACGATCCTTGCCAATAACTCAATATGTGAAAGTTTCCTACACTGTGTGCGCCTGGATCGAGTGCAAAGGACAGACCATGGGACACTGGAGGGATGTAGCTCAGCAAAGTGCCGTTTCATCCTCATTTTGTTCATGGACTATACCTGGAAACTGCTTGGTTATTCATGCAAATCCTTGTATCATACAACCATCGTCATGCTTTCCATCATGTCGATTACCATGCTCGCAGCTGATACCAATAGCACAATGCCCTTTAACACGGCCTCTTGAGATAACTCACCATCCTTCTTCAAGGCTCCTCAACAGGATTGGACTATTCTGCACTCATACCGCCTTCCTTACAACCACCCCTTCACGTATTCTGCTATCGCTTCAAACAAACTTCCAGTCGTCGGACTCTGAATCCTCAGCCGAGTCGTAACCGAAACGTTCTATACCACTCCACCATGACCGACGCTGCTTGAATCTGCAATATACGCAACGAGATGCGTGTCGAACATTCTTCATTCGTGGTTGTTTTCGTCGTGAAATGTCGATGTTCTCATCGCCAGACACTTGCATGAAGTCCACTAGCTTATCCCAAAGGTGGTCCGTAATTTTTGTATGTCCAAACTTACACGTCTTACGAAGTGCATGACATTTGATCGTGGTGAGGGCTCTTACAAAATTGACGTCTTCTAGGCTCACTTCAGCTTTGCCTGCAAACCCGACCACAAACTTGTCCAGGACTGCGCCTGACGTGCCGATGAGCTTCAGGATATGGCACAGGATCGTGTCGTTGGTAAATCTGCGCTCAGCGTGTTCAAGCTTAGGCGTCGAAGAAGGCAAAGCGTCGCTGAACTCGATGGACAGAAACCTCATGCAGGCAATGTTGCCTGGTCCGATGCGCTCGAGAAAGCGGCGTTCAGCTTTGTAACCTATCTCTTTACTCCCTTCCTTGAAGTATGACGCGCGCTCCTTGTGATTGCGTCCGAAGTGGAAAGCGTTCTCACCATACAAGATACCACGGGCTTCGTCATAGACCTGGAAACAGGTGCGAAGCAGTGCAGCGGTCCTTGAGAGGTTTTTCGGAGGGTCAAATTCGATGATTGAATCTGTGACAAGAACATCGCGGTAAATTCGGTTACGAATGTCTGGCTCGAGCTCCAGGAAGCTGGCATACTTGGCATTCAGTCTCATGTCTGAAATTTGTCCGGTTGATGACAAGTGCTCAGGCGCTCGACTCTCGACAAAGCCACTGGAATCTGCCTCGTTTACCAGTAAAGTGCTGCCATCTAGTGCCTGTGCGTTCGCCTGAGCTGGAGTTGGCACGAGGTATTTTGAGAAGAGGTCAGCGAGGTCGATCTGTATAGCCATTGGTGTGGATCGGACTTCGAGTTTCAACGCCGTTGGAAGCAATTTGGCCTTCACGTTAGGTATGTCGTTCAGCTTTCTTCGCTCATCGAAGAGTCCCAGCTCCTCTTCTCTTTCGTCCTCTGACTCGCTTTCCGACATCTCTGGTGGTGGTGGTGTGGATTTTGTGGTCTGAAGCTTTGCCATCTTCGACAGCTTCTGTTTCTTTCCCCTTCGCCCTCTATGCTTGACCGTGGTCTTGCGTTTCTTTGGATTGGGTTCTTGTTCCGACAGGCTAGAGACGTCTTCATCATAGAAGTCTCGAGGGCCCTGCTTCACTTCGTCCTCAAGGTCAGAAAGATCAACATTTTGAATCGGTTTCGCATTTGACTTTGCAGACCGAGAGAGAGACTTTCGGCCTGACATTTTATGGTCAGTCTGAGTTGTGCAATTGGTAGGAAAAGAGAGAAGTATGGGCAGAGTGGTAGGAAGGGAGCCAGAAGTTGTAGGTGGCTAAAGTAGCCAGGATATATTACTGATTGTCAACAGGCATTTGTTTGACGAGGTGAAGCCAGAGGCGGTTCACGAATTCAAAGCGCACATGCCGTTGCAAACAGTGCGCGTAGCATCGTCAGGCAGGGACGCGTCCTTGAAATGCACGCGCCACGGAAGTCACAACTCACTACTGACCCCAAGTGCTCTATTGATCAGCACACATAAGAGCTAAGGGCACAAGGGAACAACGCGTTGCCGACATGTAAACCGTCGAGTATTTGCGAATATTGAATTCGTGGCAGCACCTGTCACACGGTGAAATTCATCTTCACTTGAACTGTGTTTCAGCCTTACCTATACACATTATACCTTAACCACGACGGCAGTATCTCAAACGTCAACATGATCGGACTAAGCCCCCCTCCATAACATATACAATAAATGAACATCACAACTTGGCTTTGATATCTCCACCCTCCTTGAGACCCTTCTCTTTGAAGAAAAGCTTCACCCTCCCTCTTGCAACATCAACCACAGCCTTGTCCTCCACTGTTGGGGGTATGTTGACCTCCTTATCAAAGTTGCCTTCCACAGCATGCTCGATCAATTCTCTTAGCACTCTTCGCAGAGTTTTCCCGGATCTTGTCTTCGGAATCATGCCTCGACCCTGAATCATACCACCCAAGGACGCGATCGCACCAATCTGTGAGCGAACTTGTTGGTTGACGGCACTGAAGAGCTCTTTGGGCGGTGTAGCAGGGAGATCAGAATCGGAGGTGGAGCTGGGTGTGATGAAAGCGAAAGGAAGATGGCCTTTCATAGGGTCGGGGATGCCGATAACACAAGCTTCGGCTATGCCGTCTGTCGATAGGATGGCTTGTTCGATGGCACCTAGCACGTCAGCATGGCTTTGAGCGGAGAGGAATTGTTGCTTACCTGTGCTGAATCTGTGAGCAGCTACATTGATGATAT
>Ga0181467_100865_pt1 | contig 14446 bp, 14 predicted proteins | sample InSIn5gowninarea_2_FD_119079 | JGI IMG/M metagenome (GOLD analysis project Ga0181467, IMG submission 119079) | Clean room microbial communities from NASA Spacecraft Assembly Facility at Jet Propulsion Laboratory, Pasadena, California, USA -... ... | reverse complement strand
TATCATGCTTGTCATTTCTATCTTTTACTTTTCCGATTTTATATGTACATATCTACCAGAGCGCTTTACGTAACATGCCTGCAATATCAGAATAAAATATAGAACAGCGTTTGAAACAAAAGTTAAATACGGTAGGTGTGCTATGCAGATGCCTGCACCCCTTGTGGGGGAAATAGGAAAAAAGCGTCGTGGACGTCGTGAAAGAAGGTTGATGACAGCAGCAGGCCAGGTGTGAAAGTAGATGTACATATCTATCAAGACGCAGTGTAGTTGCTAGCACTTGAAGCTCTCCATGTGAAGTAGTAATTCGCAATATGACAAGCGCTGTATGACCTTTCGTTATCTTTATACATATCGTCATAGTAATACATTAGGTACCAATGTGTTTTTCGCCTCGGGTGCAAGACAAGCGTAGTGTGTCAAGCGCTGTAAAAACTCGACGAGATGCTTAGTTTTTGTCCCTTGCAAAGTGAAACTTCTTATGCCTTTGCCAACGCCTTCCTCAAGTCCTCCTCCTTCTTGCCTATCACGTCGAAACCCCTCTCCACGCACGCGCGTTCAACCTCCTCTTTGTTCAGCGCCGCAAATCCACCATCTCGCTCAATCAGCGCATTGTCCTTGGCTAGATACTCCAGTTTCTGCCGCACATTACGTTCCAGCAGGAACTTCGGCGGCGTGATATGAAACCAATCCCATATGCTCGAGTGGCAGTCATGAGTCGCAGAAGAGAGCATGAGTTCGAAATGCGACATGTTCTCTGCCTTCATGTTCCCTGGCCCTAGGAGGTGCTTGTCTTCAGATGCCATCTGGAGACGGAAAGTGTCTAGACTGAGTCTCCGTAGCCGGTCTGCTCTTCGATTCTCGCGCTTGGTCAAGTCGCGCTTCACTTGTTGTGGGATACGACATGGCTCTGGTATCAGTGGTGTAATGTACATTACCACGAGTGGTAGCCATTCGCCCAGAAGTAGGATCAGGACGCCCATTGCAGGGAGCCGGAGCATATCCGTTCTGCTGCGGCGGATGATTTGCCATTCCGCTCTTGTCAAGACTTCAGATGCGTCTCTTCCGGCCCTTTCCTTCTCAGCCTTTTGACGCAGTTGTTTTGCAAGCTTGCCAGTTTGCCGCACATGTCCCAGACCCTCTTTGTAGAATGTGAGGTATGCGCGTCCAGTCTTCCATAGCCATGAAACAACGCTTTGGTCAGCTTTCCGTGCAGGAAGAGCAATTTCAGGCGCGTATGTGAAGGGAGGTGGGTTCAGTTTCTCTTTCGCTTTCACGGTTGGGACCATTGTGCTGTTGGATTCAGGCAACCGTGCCGGGACTGTAACGGGCGGAGATGACGACTGGGAAGCTGGCGCGAGCCTTGAGCTGTATGTCGTTTCAGCGGGCACGTTCGTCTTCGATGCTTTCGTGGGCGGGGATGGCGCCGGGGCGCGGCCGTATGTGGTCTTGCTCGCTGCCGCTGTGGAAGTTGAAGCATGCCGTGTGTTATATCCTTCCCATCTCTTTATGCTATCGTCATACTGCACCCTTCTCCGCGATCCATCATGCCACATATGACAACTCAGCGCCGGCGCAATCGCTCGAATGTGTACGGTTCGACGACATTGCAGATTTGCGAATGCGCCGCTCGGTCGTGCTGATGTAATGGAGAATATAGGCCGTGGCTTCATCGCTGGTACAAACGGATTGACTAATGTTAGGGAAATGATGAAGAGAGAGAACCCAAAAGTTGGTCGCAATTACTTGACACTTCACAAACAGTGACGTTCACATTCGCCGTGTCAAAAAAGGACCCATAATCCCTGTCTATTCCGCGGCGCGATGTCATCACACTTCGTGTAGCAGCTAGGCCGAAAGTGGTGGACTAGTCATTCTACGCCTTCATCAATCTTGCCTGTACAGATGTCGTCTAGATCACAATTATCAAAACATGAACCGTAGTAACATAGTGGCGCATATCTATTCTCTATTGCCTTATCGCCTGCCCATGCCCCCTTACTGTTGATACAGGAATTACATAGAACGCTAAAGTCGCAAAAACGCTTGATTTGATGGAAGGCCGTTTATAACCCACCGAACGATAATAATTCAAGAACTCCGGGGAGATGCAGGGTCCACAATGACATTCACTGACAGAACGCCTCGTCCAGTCTTGTACAGGGGAATGAATCTCATCTAAAGTGCGTACGGTCCGAAGAGTTTTGGTGGGAAGGGGAAGCCGCAAACACGGTGCTATCTGGAAAAAAGGTTGTGCGGAGAAAGTCCAAAGATGTTTTCTTGACCCAGGGATGAGCCACCATCCAAAGATCATGTGATGGCAGACGTAAGATCGAAGGTATAAGTTGTGGGGCGACGAAGGGTGCCTTGCATGTTCGACGATCTCAATGTCGAGTTTGGGACTGATCATCGTATAGGTCTGAGTCGAAAGGATGGGCAGGGTCGTATAGATCTGAGTCGAAAGGATGGGCGGGGTCGTATAGATCTTTGGAGCTTTGGGTTGGGGATCCCTCGTCGATGCTGGGGTTGGTTGGAGATCCCGTAGAGTCAAGATGCAAGCGTGGCTGTTCGGCGAGGTCGCCTTTAGCAGACACTGGATCACTTCTGGCGGGCGATGGTATAGGCGAAGAACTTGGAGCAAGGACGATCACACCAATACCGTGAACACTGGTGACGAGAACGTTGAAGAATCTGGGCTGTGCTTGGCCAATAGCAACATTGTGGAAGACATGGGAAAAGGAGCTACGTCGTCCGTCCCTGAAGTCTGACAATTAGCAACATGATTTAGGTGATAATCACCGCTGATACTGGGCAAGCTGAGCCATGATCTCACTCATGTCTGGAGCAGCACCACCCTGGGTAGGCGTCTGAACTGGCGGAGCAGCTTGCTGTCCCTGATTGGCAAAGAGCGAGGCAAGACCTGGGAATTGATTGCCCAGGTGTGCAAGTTGTGGCTGGTTGGGACCAGCACCAGGGGTCTGGGCAGGGCTAGGCACTTGCGCAAGCAGGCGAGCGAGGTCGGCGTTGAAACCGGGGTTGGGCGCGGGCTGCTGGTGCTGAGGCATACTGTTGCCAGACATGGCGCCGAGCAGTTGCGAGAGACTGGCGGGATCAAGTGATGTGATGAGGTTGGAAATATTGGGCTGCGCGGTTGGCGCAGAAGTGAAGGTGGGAGCCGGCTGAGTGAATTGCGGTAGAGCCTGGTTGAAGTACGATGGCGCAGGGGGTTGGACTGGCTGAGATTGAGTCTGTTTGGCGTTGTTGACAAGAAGGCCAACCGTTGTTGGGTCCAGGTCGGCATATTCTAACGAAATTAATTAACAGACTTCAACGACGCGAGGCAAAGCTCACTTACCGTTGAATTGGACATTGTTGGCACCACCACGTCGGTCGAAAATCTGAACGCTGATTTTGCCCTTGGTGAGACCAGTTGTGTCGAGTCTGACAATGGCCAAGACTCCTTCGAGAATCTGCCTTCGGACGACAGCAGGCTCAGGGAACCGGCCACTAAGAATCAGAACATTACTCCGGAGATTCTGCGACCTGAAGGCATCTTCGACGTAGCGGATGAAGTCACTATGATCAAGTTAGATAATGCCGCACAAGAGATATGCGAACTCTGAGTGAGCCTAACGTACCGGGGTAGGCCTTCATTGAGAACCAATATCTGAATGTCTGGGACCTCATGTGGCAACCTGCGACGCAAATCCAAGCCATCTTCTGTATAGTCTCGTCGAGGCGAAGGGCTCCTGTGCCTGCGAGGTGGAGTGCGCGACCGGCTGCGATACCGTGTATCAAACCGGTCACGACTTCTGTCCCTTGACCTGATACCTCGAAGACCACGAGGCGATGGAGATCGCATTGGTCTGTAATCCTCCCGATCGCGAAAGCGCCTATCTCTGTCTCGAGGAGACATAGAATTGGGATTTGCGCCATACCGACCGTCCCTGGGCGCCAACCCTATGCCCCCTCTAGTATAATCTGGCGATCGTGAGCGTCGTCGTGGACCGGCGTTCTGGGGCTCTGCTTTCTTTGTGTTGCGCTGCGGCTTTGAGATTTCAAGGTCTGTCACCGTTAGCTTCTCCGTCGCAACGTGGTTCACAAATCATGGTCCTTACGCATTTTTCTACCACGCACCGCCTGTCCCTGCTCCGCATCTAATGCTCGACGACAAGACTCGGTGTCTAGAAACTGTACGAATCCATACGCCTGCTTTATCGATATCTGGGCAAGCCTGCCATGGCGGTAAAACCGGTGGAAGATATCGCGCTTGGTGACTTTTTCGGTGGGAAGATTACCTATTGTACATCAGCTGGACCGCTCGCTGCTGCAGATTATGTATGTTCTGACTCACCAATAAACAGCCGTGACCCCATGGGAAATTGATCCCATTGTCCTTCTGTTACGAACTTTCTTTCTTGATCCAAGAACTCCTCATATTTCCTATTGACCTCCGGTGGCCATCTAATGTCCTCGTCGTCGGGTGTTTGGCTACGCTGCCCTTGCTGCCCTTGCTGTCGCGGAGCTTGGGCTGATGTAGTAGGGCTCAAGGCTGCCGGCCCTGACAAGTCCTGGCGTTGCATGTTCGAGGGCGGGACTTGACTATTACCACGCTGCTGGACACTAGGCGCTTGCTGACTGTGTGGATGATAGGATCTGATATCATCGTTCGGGTTATAGTTGGGATGTGTAGCTGGGACATCTTGCGCTGGAGGTCGTGGTGGCAGATTGGTAGCCGTGGGCAATTGCGACGCGTTGGATTGGGACTGCCCAGATTGAGCAGACATAAGGGGTACAGCATATTGACCCGAAGGCGCATGGTTTGCAGCAGGCGTCAAAGAGTCCAACAAGGCTTGTACGTCAACACTGTTACCAGCTTGCGCCTCAGTCTGATAGTAAGCGCCTTGGGCTGACTGGGCTTGAGCTTGCTGAGCAGCATACGCATTGTCATGGGAGAATGGGTACGCAGAGTGAAGGTCTTGGCCGGATGGATGCGGCGCGTCACTGGCAGAGGCAGCGCGCGACTGGTGTTGTGGGTTGTAATTCTGGATTGAAGTAGTATCCTGCGCCTGCGTACCCAGACCCACGTTGTCTCCGTACGCTGCTGCCTGAGGAAATCCCATCGCCGCACCCCCTGCTCCAGCGCTTTGCGACGCTACATTCTGAACATTCGAGGCGGACTGGTCGGCGAAGTAGGGCGTCGAAGTGTTCGGTGTCTGCGACTGCAGCAGATATTGTGAAGCGTGCGTTGAGCTGCCGTTGTTATATGCTGGGTCATTGAAGTTCAGGTCCATCTGCTCTACAAGGATAGGAATATTGGCCGGCGACGGGACGTTCTGCGGTCGCGGCGACTCTGGCGTCAAGCTCTGGTGACGAATACGCTGTGCTTCCTCTGGTGGACTGGATGTCATATATGCTAAGCCAAGGGCACAAAGCCTGTACACAGATAGGGCTTCAATGGGGAATATGAACTCAATGCATCTACAGAGCGCACCGACGCGACAAGGACGGGCGAGCTGCTAGGCGTCGCTGGAAAAGTGCAGCGGATGAAGCTGATAGCGGGGCTGGGCGTGCTAGATGTAGAAAAGGTGAGTGTTAGAGTGCAGATGTCGGCTCAACAGGCGTGTGTTGAACACTGGTACAACGGCAAGGTGCGGGGAAGTGTGTGCTCATAAGAAGGTGGCAAGATGGGTGGTGAAGGTCAGGCAAGCGTGGTGCAGCAGATGTTGGGTTACGTGGATGGCAGTGGAAGACGAGGAGCATGGGCCTCCGAGGAAAGCAAAGGCTGAATGAGTTTTGCTGGCGGGAGCTCGGAAACTTGGCTCAGCACGTGAGCGCGTCTAGTGGCCTATCGCTCGAAACGGGAATTTTCTACATGTCGTGCAGTCTTGCCCCGTCGGCGACATGATCTCATCTTGACAAAACATTTGCTGGTGGAGATGCACGCTCCCCGTTGTTGCGCCGTCCTTCGAGCCCTTGTTCCCATTACCAGCAGCCCCTCACGAGCAGTGCAACGGACCTTCGCATCGTCTGCGAGAGGCACCGACGAAAGCGACAAGAGCGAAGATGAGCTTCGGGCTGCGCGAACGTGGCTCGCGATGCTGCATGCGGAGGCGATCCCTCTCCAGAGCATTGGCGAATTGACTTTCAGCAGATCGTCCGGTCCCGGCGGCCAGAACGTGAATAAGTATGAACGAATCACAGCGAATTCAGCGGTGCGCGCTATACTAAACATGTGAAAAGAGTCAATTCTAAAGCTACTTTGAGAGTGCCCCTGGAGTCCCTGCTGCAACATGTCCCCACAGCAATCCATGGCGAGCTCAAACGGTCCCGCTATGTAGCCGCAAAGTCAAACACTATTGTGGTCCAGGCCGACGACAGTCGAAAACAGAGCGACAATGCTCACAGCTGCTACAAACGCCTGTACGAGGCCATCGTCGAAGCGGGGCAGCATGCTGTTCCAAGTGAAACGTCCGCGGACCAGGTCCAGCGCGTCAAAAATCTGTAAGTTCATGGCTTACGGCTTGCCGCTGTTACTTGTATTATTCCCGACGGGCCGAAAGCTGATAAGACGCCAGCCAGAAGTCCGATAACGAGCGCCGCTTGAAGAGCAAGAAGCAGCAGAGTGCGAAGAAGAGCTCAAGACGAGGCCGGGGGGATGATTGAACCCATTTGCGGGCTGCATTCTTTTCTGCCCGAGTAATCCTACCTGGCAGAGGATATCTCTAACATAGTACCAGTCTCTAGATAGTGCACCCGTAGTCGCAGCGCAGCGTTGCTCGTGGCCTTGGAAGGAGCTAGGTATCAGAGTACAGCATGCGGGGTGAATTTGGTCCGCTTCATCTGCTGACCAGAACCCTGAATCCTTCAGGTCTCCAATGCCGCATAGAGTTTCTGCAGCTCCTCATTCGCAGCCCAGTGCTTGACACTTGACCGAATCAACGCCTCTGCTTCAGCCTTCTTTCCCTCCTGCTGCAGTGACCTCGCTACGTTGGCAACCTTATCTCCAGAGCCCTCACCGCCATCTAACGCTCGTACATATTTCCGTAGCGCGACACGAACTGCCTTCTCCAGTGCTGGATCAGCATCCGCAAGTAACCGATCGCAAGATAACAACCGTCGCACTGCGACTTCGGAAAGCCGGACCGCCTGCTCAGGGAACTGTTTGATGGTAGAGCTTATCAGGTTGAGCGCATCACCCAATGCTGGAGGGAATTCTGCACTTTGAGGATCACGGCCAAACAGCCGCATGTGGAAGTTGCAGATAGCGGTTTCCACTGCCTGCGGGCAGTTCTCCTGCAGATAGTCCAGTACGTGCTGCAATATGCGCGGAATACATGCCAGCTGCTCGAACTCTGCGAACATGTCGAAGAAGCTCTCCGCAACTTTCGGTTTACCCTGGAATTGCTTCATAGCAGAGTCGAAGATTGCCAGCGGTATAGCTCCTGTCAACACTGGCGCGCTAGCCAGGTTCTGCAGGGCAACCTCATCCACACCATCATCTTGCTTCAAGCTAGGGTTTACGTCTTCTGCTGTGACTTGTGGGAGCGCAATCATGTCCTCATCTCCGTCGTCGTCGTTGTTCTGCTTCTTGGTGCGATCGATATCCAGGCCCAAAATCTTCCTCCGACCTGCGATCTTTCCGACATAGATGGTCTCTAACTTGGCATACTCAATCCACATTACTTCCGAACTCTTGCAGAAACGTAGGCCGCGCTGCATGTAACTCCGCGCATTGGTAATGTCGGCCTGTGTGTCCATAAAATAGTTGGCAGCGAGTATCCAAATGTCAGGCTTGGTGGGATGCAATCGTGCGACAGCGGTGAAAATGTCGTTCAATCTCTTATATGCCTTGTCTTTGCGCGCAAAATCGATGTACTGCATCCATAGCGCAAGATCACCGGAGAACTTCCTTGTCGCACGGTTGTAGAGAAGGTATATCGTTCGTTGTCCAGCGCCCTTGTGCCTTATGCCTAATCGTTTCACTCGCTTGCGACGAAGAGCGTCAACGTTTTTCTCGAATTCGATATAGCGCATATAATCGGACGGGTGTGATCCTCGGGCATTGATAATGTGTTCAAAGTCAGAGCGCTTCTTCGCTATCGATTTGATTTCGTCCTGAGCCTGTTAGCAAGGTAGATTTTGCGCGCAGTTCAGAACACCTACCAAAGTGAAGATTTTTTTGCGCGCAAGTTCATTCAGTTCCGTCGCTGACGACTCAAGGTAGAAACGCGCTTTGTCACTTGGGCCGGCCATGTTTGCGTGTTGTCGTGCAGAAGAGGGCAGCTTGTAGAGAAAAAGTTGCCGGTCGAGAAAGTCGTCGGCTAAAGTTGCTCCCGTCGATGGCGTCTTGGCCTACGCGCGACTTCAGGGGACCAACGCGTGTCTGGCTTATGATACTCAATTCTCCACACTCGTTCGTTTTTCTGCTTCTGTTCATGTTGGAGGGGTATTGAGACCCTCCGATTCCCTTTATAATGGTCAAGGATAAGGACGGCGACACGGTCGCTTCGGTAAGCGGACGCAGACCTCACCTCCGAGAGCTCCGCATGCTCACGCTTCGCAGTTCAATGGGAAATGGGTGTCTTATACGCACACGCTTATGGCCTACTGTACGTGTCACTATATACAGAACATATATATGTACTAACTCGTACTATAGGTGCCTTTGTTGGAGCCTTGATCGTTGGCTTGTATGCATTACACTTCAGGTTTTCCCCCTCGACCCGACTAAACGACTATAGGTATCTCCACTACCACAAGATCGTGGAAAATGAGCACTACGTCAGTACTTTCCACGAAAACGGCCTTCATATACCAATACTGAGTGTAGGGCTATCCCGACGAATGGTTCCCTTCCGTCTCTGCAACCATTGGAGACCGCTATCCTGAGCGCTCTGTCTTCATGCTCTTCATTGCCCTTACTTCTGGTACGTTTCCAGACGGAAGTTGGAACAAATTGCCTCAGCTAACAATTTCGCAGGCCCACGATTCGCGCTCGTTGCCCTCTGGTACCTGCTGACCCGCCGACCGAACTCCTCGTTGCCCAAATTCATTGCTGGCGTGGGCATTTTCCGAACCTTGACCTGCGGAGGATGGACATATGTAACTTCGACCGACGACCATGATTGGCACGATATCTTCATGATATCTTACCTTGTGGCGACACTCCCTTGGACAACAGGTTGTCTGGCCTTGAGCCCAAGCAATCCGACGGCACTAAAGTACCGGAAGCTGTTTGCAGGCTCCTTCTTTGCTACCCTGGTCCCTTTGATCTACTTCTTCATTCAACACAAAGTCCACCGCGTAGCTGGAGGTAGGTTGTGGTGTATCCGTCGTCACTGCTGAACTAACAAATGCCAGCATACACCATCTACGCCTTTTTCGAATGGGCCCTGGTCCTGCTCGATGTAGCTTTCGATGCCGTCACCATGATCGAGTTCAAGAACCTCGAGATTGTTATAAAGGATGTTCGAGGTGTATCTCGCGTGTACGTTCCACGTCTCCCGAAGTAGATAGGCACCCCAACACGAATGCAAATGGTACCCAGTCAGATTTCTGATCTATTGTGTCTTGCAGTGCCGGTAATAAAACTGTCTCCGACTCCATTCTAGAGAAAGAGTAAGCTTGCACTTCTTCATGGCTAGGACAGGCGCTGAAAACATGTTTAGAAAGGACAAGGAGATTGGAGCAGTCTTCTCAGGCGCGTTCTCCTGGTACGGATTCATTCATGCTGTAGCAGACGTCTACAATGGAGTAAGTGCGGCAATGTCTCAGCCCAAGCTTAGTTGCTGACGTCTTCTAGTTTGTCTTCTGGTCAATGCTCACGTCTCTAGGCGTATGCGTTTGGTGTACGCATCAACATCCCTAGTTATCAAATACTTACTAATACATAACAGACTTTCCTCTCTGGCATATGGGAATATCTGGGTACGAGGCCTTGGTTATGTGCACCATATCTCCATTCTTCCTCGGAATTAAGCCCCTCCGCTACCTCGTCGCTCGCTACAACTGGTTCTTCCAGCTACTTTCGCTATCAGGCCTTCTAGCATTCCTCGCCAAGACGCCTGTCAACCGCCTATTCGCTGTTGGATTTGGTTTGTCAATGTCTTGTCTTTCCTGGGCAGGAGTGTTCTTTGCAGAGCGGTCTCAGCCTCATCGCCTCGAAGCACGCATCTCGGCTTTCTCCATCGGCCTCATCGCTTCCAGTGTGGCCAAGTTCGCTTTCTGGACAAATAATCCTATCTGGCCTATCATGCACGAGCCGAATGGCGGCTGGAACAAGACTGGATTGGTGTTGGCTTTCATTGCCATGTTGATCTCGACTCGATCTACAGCCAGCGCTGGTGCTGATATTCCTGTTCAAGGCCCAACTAAAGGATCATCTGTCCTCGCAAGTTTTGGTATTGCTGGTTTGTTCTTCGCCATGCACTCACTTCTTTCTGACTCGAGCACTATGATCTCCTGGGTGTGGGAGGGCTATCCGGTCCGGGGCCCATTGGCCGTCCCTCATGGCGCAGTGACGCTATTGGCTATGGGTTTTGGTCTCATGATAGGCTTGTTTGCACCGCGTCTGTCTCGATCGTGGGCCTTCTACGGTGTCGGCTCCATCGGCGCTGCTGTCTTGACGACCTATAGCCATTGGTCTGGCTACTATGGTGCGCTTATCCTCGCTGTGTATATCATGGCTGCCGCGCCAGTGCTCATTACACACGCGGCTCGTCACAAGCCGGGCAGGACGTTCGGTCTGGCATTCTTGGTTTACAACTTCATGGTTCTGTTTCATGTCTGGGTCGTTGCCTACGCTTTTGTGCCTGGAGGACCTCTTGTTCGCGAGCGTACAGATTGGGTTATGACTGCCATGATGCTGCAAATTGGCGCTGGCGTCTTCAGTGTCTCAGCTCAACCTTCTTCGACAAAAAGCTACAAAGGCAAGGCCGTCATTACCGCAGCAGCCGGCCGTCAGCGTTCATACTACCTCTACATCCTCGGCGCTCTCGAGCTCATCGCCATCGCCACCGCCTACCTCCGCTTCCCTTCATATGACTACACACCCTACCATCCCGAAACGAAGTCCATTACTGCCGGTATCTGGACCATTCACTTCTCTCTGGACAATGACATGTGGTCCTCGGAATACCGCATGCGCGACCTCATCAAAGAACTTGAAGTCGATGTCATCGGTTTACTTGAAAGCGATCTCCAGCGCATCATCATGGGAAACCGCGATACAACGCAGTTCCTCGCCGAGGATCTAGGCATGTACGTCGACTACGGCCCAGGCCCCAACAAACACACCTGGGGCTCCGCCCTCCTCTCCAAGTTCCCCATCGTAAACTCCACCCACCACCTCCTCCCCAGTCCCGTCGGCGAACTAGCCCCCGCAATCGAAGCCACAATCGACGCGTACGGCCACCTCGTCGACGTCTTCGTCTTCCACTCCGGCCAAGAAGAGGACCCCCTAGACAGAAAACTCCAGAGCGAGTACCTCGCCGAGCGCATGAAAGCCACACCTCGTCCTGCCATCTTACTCAGCTACCTCGTCCTCAAGCCCGGCGAGGGCAACTACAATACGTATGTTGGCGAGAAGAGCGGGATGAAGGATATCGACCCCACGGACTGGGATAGGTGGTGCGAATACATTCTCTACAAGGGACTTAAGCGCTCGGGATACGCGAGAGTGTCCAGACATACTATCACGGACACGGAACTGCAGGTACGTAGTAACTTTTGTCGTATATTTCTTTCCGATATGCTGATGTTGTGATAGGTGGGCAAGTTTGTTGTTGGCGAGCCGGAGAATGGAAATGAGATGATTCATCAGAGTCAGGTCGTACCTGGACTGAGGTTCCCGGATGTTTTCAAGGGGGAGGGTGTCAGAGGGCATAGGTACCATGTGTTTGATGAACCTAGGTACTATGCTTGATCTCTCACCTCGAGGATCGAGAAGAATCGTAGTAAGGCTTGGAGATAACACTGGGAGGGAAGTTGTATGTTAGTTGTACATTACTGGGGAAGGACATATCAAAAGTCTTGCGGTGAAGGGTTCTAGTCTTGCAACTCAATACTTTCATGTAGTGATTTACTCTCATTCACGTCTGTACAAGTACAGCAACAGTAACACTTGCTAGTCCTCGCTGCTCTCCTTTGCAAACCCCCTACGCAGAGAGCCCAGAAAAAGACGCCTGTTGACCCATGCATGGCATAATAGCGAGCCTCCTCCTCCTCCTCAGCCAGAGACCTAGATCCCCAAAACCCGTTGCTTTTTAGACTAAATCTCAAGCTCATGCTCATGCTCATCCCATCCCATCACTTCGCATAATCGTTTGTCATTTCCCTTCCCATGGCATCCCCAGAAGCAGCGACCCCTGAACGCAAGAAACCAAAAGTCCCTTAGAATGACACTCATTTCGCGACCGCCGCACTCAGGACCTGTGTCCTGAAGAAGCCGCCCTTTGTCCGCTCGATGACTTGTTGGTAGACTGACTGTGGTGGGTGGTTCATGACGACTGTGCCGGCTTGGTAGTCGATCTTGGCGTCTACGCGAGTATCGCGGATGAGGTTTACGATCCACTTCTCGCCTTCGTCTTGTGAGAGGCCTAGGCGGGTTGAGAGGTCCCTGATTACATTTGTTAGTCTTTTTGTTGTCAGATCTCAAATAGATATGTGTGACTCACTTGATATCGATGCGCTGGTGAATCTTGCAGTAGCTCTCGGAAATCAAATGCCTCGCCGCATCGACAAATTGGTCCGCACCAGCAAGCAGGAAGAAATCGTTCTTAAGGATGACCTCTGTCTCGCTGAGCTTCTTCTGCGCCTCCTCGAAGTCGAAGTCGATGTACAGGGCCTTGATGAAGTCGGTGACAGGGTCGGTGTACTCGTAGCCCTCTTGTCTGACAATCCTGATCAGGTCCTTCAGTTGCTTCTGATACTGGTTCGAGTTCCTGGCCTTATTGCGGCCGGTGATTACGGACGCGGCGAGGTAGCGCAGGATCCATGGGCAGTTGGTCTGGATTGTGTTGATGTAGGCGGGTGAGAAGAACATGTCGGTGAGAGTCTCGCGCGAGGCCTGGTCTTCGGCGTTGAAGAGGGGGAAGAGCGACCAGTGGATCAACCAAGTGCGGTGCTGTAATTGTGCGAGGGGATTGTTGAAGAGGCGTGTGTCGATGATTTCCTTGATCTTGTTGATCTCCTCCATGGCTGCTTCCCAGTTCACGGAGAGGATTTCGCAGGCGAGCTTGCCCCAGGTGGCTTCGCGCTCCTTGTCGCCGTCTGTGGTCTGTATTTTGCGTTAGCATATTTGCGCCAGTATGAGCTTTACAGTATCTTGCTGCTTACCAATACACGGAACCGGTATAGCAGATCCGCAGCGTTCGCGTACGAGCCACAGCTGTACTGGAACTGTCCAAACTCGTACAGCTGGTTGACCATGTCGATGTCCACGCCGTGGCTCTCTTTCAAGAAGGCCAAGTTCTGCACCTTGTCACTCCTCAGGTTCGTGACTACGCTCTCGTCCTCCAACAGGCCAGTGATCTTGCTCGTCTGCTCCTCCAGCTGGTCGCGCCGTTGCAGAACCTGGTCGCGCTTCTGCTTGTACTCTTCGGGCATGTCGTCGAGGCCGTGGACTTCCTGGTGCAGCTGGCCCACGAAGTCGGTCATGTTGGTGGGCTTGAGCAGCTCGAGCAGGAGCTTCTTCTGTTCGGGCGTCTGTTCGGCATCTTCGTCGCTGGAGAAGTTGAGGAGCGGGAAGAGAAGGTGACGGTCGAGGTTGGCCATCAGCTTGGGGAGCAGGCTGTACTGCTCGGCGATGGACGCGGAGTCGGCCATGATGGGCGGTTGTGGGTGTGCTGTGGCTCTGTCTGTGGGTGGACGACAAGAGTGCACGTATTGTTGTCGGCGCGAAATTCCTTGACGGCGGGCGGCGGCGGTGGTGGGGTTCGCGCCGATGGATGAAAAATGGCCCGTGGGTTGTGCGGTAGCGAGCACCCCTGCAACGCTAGACTTTTGGTGTTGGACGCCCGCGACAGAAGAACGCAGAAGCTTGCAACGACATCATTCAATTGTACTATAAAAGATTACCGAGAACCACAATGCCTCGCATACAGGCATTCGCTCCGTTTCTAAGGCCCTGCACAGCTCCACGGGCTGTTGCATGCCGGCAGCACCTGCGCTTCTCCATCGCAACACGACTTTCCGCCGACCGTAGGCTTCGACAATTCCATTTTATAGAGCTCTAGTCACTAATATTCTTCAGAATCATCCCAATCCTCATTACCGCCCAACACCTTCACCGAAACTCCCGCCAAACCTCAAGACGCTGCGCGTGCCGCAGATCTAGCAGCAACAGAAGCCGGCACTGAATCCGACAGTGCCCAGCCCGTACAGCAGAAACCCACGTTACCCTCCCAGCGACCAAGAGGCTCTGTGAAACCTCTTACCGACGCGC
>Ga0181467_100017_pt2 | contig 14472 bp, 10 predicted proteins | sample InSIn5gowninarea_2_FD_119079 | JGI IMG/M metagenome (GOLD analysis project Ga0181467, IMG submission 119079) | Clean room microbial communities from NASA Spacecraft Assembly Facility at Jet Propulsion Laboratory, Pasadena, California, USA -... ... | reverse complement strand
TAGATACGACTGGCCAATCTCCACTTTTTCTTGAAAAAGTAATTGGGTAAACAATTGCATGAGTTTTGAGGTACGTACATGAAGCGAGTATCGGCAGGAGTGGGGGATATGAATTGTTCAATCAACTCATGCATAAGACGTGATCGAAGCCAAACCGCTTCGCTGATTGACTGTCTCGACAAATGTCAACATGGCACTTAATGACCCTTCACTTCTAACATCCTTCCTCGACAGTCACAGAGACGTTGAATTCATCAACATCTACTGGGTAGACTACCATGGCTTTCTCCGTCTACGAATCTGGCCCCGGTCTCATTGCTTGGAGATGGCAAGGAAGAATCGACCTCTGAGCGTCACTTCGCGCTCAATGGCATTTGCGCTTTGGGAACTTCCAGAAGTACCATGGTTTCGGACTACTGGTGCTGATTGTCATTATCCGGACTGGGCCACTCTACGGATTCTGGATCCAGACGACGGCACCCATGCATTTGTGCTCTGCTTCCAATCGCTCGAGAATACTATGCATGAAGGAATTGATATTATCAAGGATCCTTACCAGCGTTGTCCAAGGAGTGTCCTCAGAAAAGTACTCCTCTTGAAGTACTTCGCTCCGAAGTCAAAGCTCCCGAGGATGTTCAAGAAGCTTTCACGGCTGCAGCGAACATGAGAAGCAAAGGTGGCGCTTGCGTCGAAGCTTGCGTGCGAGCCCTTCAAAAAAGCGGTATCGAGATCCACCAATATCACACGGAAGGCAGCTCTCACCGATTCGAAATCTCGCTTGCGCCCTTACGAGTCCTCGAATCCGTAGATGCGCTGGTCTTTTCACAAGAAGTCATCAAGCAGACAGCTCAGAAACATGGATTTTGGGCGACGTTCCTTCCTCGTCCCTATGCCAAGGAAAGTTTCAACGGTTTGCATATGCATTTTTCAATTGATAAGTGTAGCGGAGAGGTCGAGGATCAATTTTTAGCTGGAGTGCTGCATCGATTGCCGCTTCTAGCAGCGTTTGGTATGGCTAATCCTTACGGTCATCTTCGACAAGAAGATGTGCATGGTTTCTCGGATTGGGTGTCTTGGGGGACGTTGAATCGAGATACGCCAATCCGGAAGATTGAAGAGAGGCACTGGGAATTCAAGGCTATGGATTTTGCGCTCAATCCACATATCGTGGCGGCTGCTTATGTTGCTGCCGGTATTCTTGGGGTTTTGGAGAAGGAAAACCTTGTTTGGAAGGACTGTAGAGTGTTAGTGGACTCTTTGGACGAGAAGTCGAGGGCGGAACTGGGGATCACAACTCGTATGCCTACGGATATACATGAAAAGCTGGCGTTACTTGAACACTACATGGGCTTGGAAAAGCTGCTTGGTGTTGGCTTTTTGGATTTCTATAGGGCTGTGAAGAAAGCTCATCAAGTGATACTTGATGATTATACAGAAGAGGAGACTTGGGCGTACTATTCTCATCAATTCTGAGTAAAGATAATATTAGAACATGAAGGAAAGGGTTCGACGCTTGATTCATGCCGCATCTGATTGACGGCTGACGAATATCCATAATTCGGTGTAGGCTAGCGCTAGGTATGGTCCGTTCTGCTCGACTTTGACTCTGAAGCATACCCTGCAAGGTCTCGGTAATAGTAGTGACTTCCGAGTTATGTGTGCTCCGAACTACCGTCCAGAAAAGTTCTCCTCGAACTCCAAGGTCACAAGACCCCTGGACCAAAATGGAAATAGTGCCAGTCCGCTTCCAAGGTAATACTGATAGTATTCTTCGTGCTTACGATCTTGTGAGGTCGTATTGTGTTTTGGCGATGAGGACTTGGATATTCTCTTCCCAGAGTCCACGGAATACAGGCTCAAAGGGTAGCAGATTATAGTCAACACCAATCCTGGTGGCGACAATCTGGCCGTGAATCAAGGCTATATATCTGAACTAACTCAAACGAGTCATGGTAAGCACTATGTCTAAAGCTTAGTACCCATACGCACCTTGCTGGCTGATGACAAAAGCCAGCGAGATAATGGCCAAGTGAGCAGACCAAGGGAGTAACGGGAAAGACACGTGATATGGCTTAGCACACTTGTGAAAGCCACAGCGTTGCCTCTCAAATTATACTTGCTCGGAAAGAGACGAATGTATATCTTTGCTTCGTCTCTATTCTTTTTTCCACTCCTCGAACTCAACAGCCAGATGCTCCTGTAATTTCTTAAAATGGTTGGTGAAGTTCTTTCCACATCGCCAACACTTCATGTCGCACTCCAAGTACTTATGCTTGCTTGGGTGTCTCCTCCGATCATCCGCTGTCAGTGGGAAATCATCGATTGGCACGAAAAAGCCAGTCTCGAAGCTGTTGTAATGTTTTCTGTGTTTCAATGACTCCCCCATTCGGTCGATACTCATGATATGGATATGCAAATGGTGCATACTCGGATGCGCATGAACACCAGCTTTGACTGATTTTAGCCAATCTCGACCTTCAGGCAGCTCGTCTCCATCTGCAAGCTCGACATCCCCTTTCAGAATTGATTGTCGAGCTGCATCCTCAGCTGAGAACTTGCCGAATTTCCTGCGCAATTCTTTGGCGACTAATACCTTGAGTTTCTGAACCTCTGATCGTACGCTAGCGAGGAATTCGGGATCTTCAAATGCATCAAATGGGTGTAAGTCGGTATGTATGGCAGACCGAGGTAGTAGAAGTGTGTGGATGGCAGACTTTGGATATAAGTCATTAATGGCGACGAAGTCCTTATTGTAGTAGATCACCCGCTCCGGACCATGCTTGGCGGGTGAAGCTATGTAAACATATAGACCACCACGACCGTCCGCGGGGACATGCTCTGGTCTGTAGGCATCTTCCTTCCTAGGGGACTTTTGCTTGGCAGACATAAGCTCCAAGACTACCTCGGAATTAGTCGAAGCTGCACCAGACTCAATGAGGAATGTCATACATGCGTTACGCTTCTGAGCTCCAGGAGCTGTAGGTGAAGCCTTCAGCGAAGATCGCGAGGACATTTCCTCTTTGATGGGTTCTTGTGTGTTTTCGAGGATCATTGTGCCAGGCTGTGGTACTTTTAATCTCGAAGGAAAGAAGGATACAGCAAGAGCTGAAAGGTAATAATAAGAGCTCACATCATCTAGATAGTTATTGGGGTCTCAGAGAATATCAGCAGTTAGAATTCGGAGTTCAAAATATTGACACGTGATAGCGGCGGACGTTTCGGCTCGGAACAAGGTTATTTGCGACCTAAGTAACCTAGAGAACCACTTCACCTTGACACACTCTCAATGGTCTGCTGCTTTTCTTGCGTTTAGTCACTGCCTTCATGGAGCGCGCACCTGGGAAGGTCGATATCTCTGGTCATGGTCAAAAAAGGGGGAAGATCAGGCACCGGTGGAGGCAACAAGCAGGCTCAGACGGCAAATGGTGCCGAGGACAGTTTCATTGTCTTCTCTAATTCCGCCAAGGACTCCGAGTCGCGCAAACCAGCTGCTGGCACTTCCTCAGTCCATGGTGGCCTGAATGGATCCGCTTTGGCTGGTGAGGCTTCACGCCCAGATGTGAAGAAGATTATTGGAGGTTCGTCTTGGACAGGCAAATTGCCTGTGAATATACTCTCTGAGCATTGCCGGAAGCAAAAATGGGAGCAACCAGAGTATACGAGGGTATGATACGATGAATCGTTTTAAGAAGCACTGCTGAGCCATACACAGACCAAAACGCCTGAGGGATTCTCCTCGATGGTAATCCTGAAAGCCAAGAACCTTAAAACACAAGAGCTTGTCCAGCTCCAACCCTTCAAGTTACCTCCATCGCATAAGCATCTTGCTGAAAAGCCGACGTTTCTGGAAGCGAAGCATTTTGCTGCTACATATGGCTTGTTCCGGGTTTGTAGCATGCGTAATATACACATGATGCTCCCGCCAGATTATAGAGATCTATGGAAGGGAGACTTGGAGGCCTTGAAGAAGGAGGATATCAAGGAAGGTAAAGGGTGGATGTATGAAGCCGATCCATTCGCGACATTACGAGAACGTGAGGAAGCTAGGTCACTGAGAGAGAAGCAACGCTTGGATCGGGATAAAGCTAGGGAAAAGGCCGCAAATTTGCCCGGCGCCGCTGGCCTTGTTCTACGACACGATCACCACTCAGGCATTAGTGGCGCAGGGAGTACAAGTAATACCATGAAAGAATGGTCACGGGCTCCAAAGATCGAAATGGGAAAGCGAACACGGACTCAGGTTGAAGAATTGATACGGAGACATGCGATATGGAATCCTAACGATGTTCGTATGAAACAACCACAGAAAGAAAAGATAATGGAGGAGTTTAAGAAACTCGACTTCCGAGCAAGCCACATTGAAGAAGCCGTGGAAGAATGCAAAGACCGCGAAGAGGCATTAGAGTGGCTACTCATTCACGTACCTGAAGATGACCTGCCTAGGTGGGCTCTACCGGAAGGCTATGTCGCAGGCATCACCATGGCTAGCAATAACCTCAAGCGAGAGGGAGCTATCAAGCGTTTGAGTGAAGCAGGCTATGCACATGACCTCTGCAGTCACACGCTCGATTGGTGTGGTGACGAAGCCAAGGCTGCCGAAACTCTACAAAAAATTTTGCTTTCCAGCGGGCAGGCCTCGGACTCCAAAGATCCATCCGTTTTAGCGTCCGAGATTAACAATGAAACTGCGGAGGAGGTATGGGAAGAGGAAATGGCAAGTATCAGCTCCGTCTTCCGTGATCAATTTACACGGCCATCGGGAAATGTCTGCAGGATCGTCTTCAATCCAACCATCCAGGGTCAGCAGACCGTTATTGATCCACCTACGGTGCAAATAAGGAGAACTCGATTTTATCCGAACGAATTACCAGTCGTTACCATTCAAGCTAAGCTTCCGGCATACATAAGGCTGAGTATTATGAAGCAGGCCCTCCGTCAAGCCATGGAGGCCTGGGTTGGCGAACAGATGATATTTCTTCTTGTCGATTGGCTAGAACAGAACGTCTACCCACTCATAGAGCAGCCAGGCAGACTTCGCGATGTCTCAGCAGCAGCCTCTTCTATTAGCGAAGTCAGTCCACTGCAACGGCGACAACACTCCCCGAGACATCCGAAACCTCTGGCCCAAATACCAGACACCAGAAGTCAAGAGGGGTGGTCAAGGCGGCAACTCAATCCTCAACTGCGTCTGCAAATAAAAGAACGAATGTCTTTGCCTGCCTGGGAGATGAGAGAGTATCTTGTTGATACGGTCAACCAGCACCAAGTCACTATTATCTCTGGTGAGACTGGGTCTGGTAAATCTACCCAGTCTGCTCAATTCATTCTCGATGATCTCTACTCAAAAGCGTTAGGCGAGTGTACCAGAATAATGTGAGTGTATACGATGAGGACATTGGTGAAATGGCATTGACCTAGAATAGCTGTACTCAGCCTCGACGAATCTCTGCACTCGGTTTAGCTGACCGAGTCAGTGACGAACGCTGCTCGATTGTTGGCCAAGAAGTAGGTTACATAATCCGAGGAGAATCCAGAGTGTCGCCCACTACGAAGATCACTTTCGTCACGACAGGTGTTCTTCTTAGAAGGCTTCAAACATCAGGAGGAAGCAGTGACGATGTTGTTGCGTCGCTCGCTGATATCAGTCACGTGATTATTGATGAAGTCCACGAGAGATCTCTGGACACGGATTTCTTACTCGTGCTCCTACGAGATGTTTTACGGAAAAGGAAGAACCTCAAGCTGATTCTGATGAGTGCCACTCTTGACGCAAAAGTCTTTGAAGACTATTTCAAGCCGGTTGGAAAAATTGGGCATGTCGAAATTAGAGGGCGTACTTACCCTGTAGAAGACTACTACCTTGACGACGTGGTAGAAATGACAGGCTTTTGCGCAAAGCGAGGCACTAGATTATCAGAAGCCAATGAAGAAACAAAGGGCTTGGACGCTGATGTTGCTGCTGCTATCCAGGGTATGGGCATGAGGATCAATTATGACTTGATAGCGCAGACGGTACGAGAAATCGACGCCGAGCTAAATCATCAGAAGCAAGATGGAGGTATTCTCATATTTCTTCCTGGTCTTTTGGAGATAAGTCGGGCACTGGACTCGCTGAGGTCTATACCAAATATTCATGCTCTACCTCTTCATGCATCGCTCCAGTCAGCAGAGCAGCGAAAAGTCTTTCTCCATGCTCCGCTTGGAAAACGTAAAGTTATTGCTGCTACAAACGTAGCGGAAACGTCTATAACCATCGATGACATAGTCGCAGTCATTGATACCGGGCGAGTAAAGGAGACGAGCTATGATCCGCAAAACAACATGAGAAAGCTCGAAGAAGTCTGGGCCTCACGTGCTGCTTGCAAGCAACGACGTGGTCGGGCAGGTCGAGTAAAGGCTGGAAAGTGCTACAAGTTGTACACGAGAAATGCTGAGATGACTAAGATGAACGAAAGACCGGAGCCAGAGATTAGAAGGGTACCACTTGAACAATTGTGTCTATCTGTTCGAGCGATGGGAATCAGAGAGGTCGCCACCTTTCTCGCCAGTGCTTTAACACCGCCCGAAAGTTTGGCTGTAGATGGAGCAATGGACCTGCTCGGCAGGATGGGTGCTCTAGATGGCGACGATCTTACTGCACTTGGTCGTCACCTATCGTTGATTCCTGCGGACCTTAGGTGTGGTAAGCTGTTGATCTACGGATCTATGTTCAGTTGCTTAGATGCAGCCATCGGCATAGCAGCTATACTAACCATCAAGTCTCCGTTCATTTCGCCACAAGACAAGAGAGATGAAGCAAAGAATGTCAGGGCCACTTTCGCAACAAACCAAGGAGATCTGATTGGGGATCTTGCTGCACTTCGGCAATGGGATGAAATGATGAACGATAGGAATATCCGCCAGCATGAGATACGAAATTGGTGCAGTACCAACTTCTTGAATTACCAGACTTTGACCGACATATCTTCAACGCGTTCTCAATATTTTACGTCCTTGCAAGAAATCGGCTTCATACCAGCCTCATCGGCAATTCCTCACTCACTGAATGTCAACTCTGCCAACATCGCCCTACTCCGTTCACTCATTGCAGGCGCCTTCAATCCCCAGGTAGCACGTATCGACTTCCCCGACAAGAAATTCGCACAGTCTATTTCAGGAGCTGTTGAACTTGACCCTGAGGCTCGGACTATTAAATACTTCAATCAGGAGAATGGGCGAGTCTTCGTGCATCCAAGCAGTACCGTCTTCGATGCTCAAACCTTTCCCGGCAATGCGAAATTTGTCAGCTATTTCAACAAGATGGCTACTAGCAAGGTTTTCATTCGGGACTTGACTCGTATGTTTACTTTCTCTAGCTGCTTTCCCAAGTCCACCCTCCCTTTCCCACCATCCCTTTCCCCCCCTCCCTTCCCCACCAATTTCGAATGCCTGTAGTTCAATGTGGGGCTTTAAGGCTCTATTCTCCGTGAATCCTTAACTGACAATGTCTTTCAAGCTTTCAATTCCTATACAGCGCTCCTCTTCTCTGGTCCGATTACATTAGATACCCTGGGTCGTGGGCTGATAGTCGATGGCTGGCTACGTCTTCGAGGATGGGCGCGCGTGGGTGTCCTTGTAAGTCGCCTCAGAAGCATGCTTGATAATGTGCTTGCCCGCAAATTCGATGAGCCGCAATGGGATATGGGAAACAGCGAGGCTGTGAGAATCGTCATGAGATTGGTGGAACTCGATGGGTTGGATCAATAAAGTCATGATGGTGAAACTTTCCTGACCATCGTATTTTGAAGGAAGGATTTTGGACGAAGATACGCAGAGGGTCTGATTGGCTGAGTCTGCGGATAGTACCAATTCATTGCGGCGAGTGTCGTTTCTCGCCACCTTTCGCCTTCCTCGTCCGTGATTCTGTGATTTGTGCTATTCTGTCACGCGTCTTCATTTCCTTACTGTTTCCATCACCAAGTGTTTTTTGGACTGCTAATTTACTTTTTGACCTTGCCGTGCATTCCCTCTCAGATTTGAGCGACGCAATCAGTATGTGCGTCGATAGTGTAACGAGAGTACGAGCGACGTTACGGCAAAGTTTTGAATCATCTCGCCGGCTACGTTGTTCAAGCCGTGTGCTATAGCAATACTCCATTTGGCGCTTGCTAAATATTGCTTGAAAAACTATTGGTTACAATGCTGTTTCAAGATGATCCAAGAAGGGTGCTTGCTTCCCTGTGCCTGATGCTGCCTCAACGAACTCAGCCTCCTGGCCTGAAAAAGGCCGCGTTGGTTGGTAAGCGCTGGAAGTGAGCGCTTGATGTTATTTTAGGAGTATTGTGGGAGTATCTACAGATAAGTCGAAGATCGTCCCGACAAACAATTACAATTTTTGCCTCTCTAGACTGACGTTGTGGCCAGGATCACGGCACAGTGAGTAAGGAGTAAAAGGCCTAACGCTCTCCTGGGCTGTTTCCTCAGGCCGTGCCAGGAGTATGGCCAATGTGACAAGTACGAAATGACTCCCGTGGCTATTGCTAGAATTACGAGGATTGTGAAAGCCCCTTCTTTGCTTCGAGCAGATTAGCTGGAGGTAGCCCGCTTACTTGGAGTGGTAAGTTTTAGTTGTTTCCGCCTCTTGGGCATCATTAACCTTAAATTGCTCGTCTCAGAAGATCTACTTATTCCCACCAGCGCAAGGCCCAGGGCCAGACCCTCCAAGCGCCTAGAGGACACGATCTGGGTCACACCATCCTTTTGATGTGCTGATACTAGGGATTTAAGCTCGTTCCATGGGTATAAGTTCACGGTCGCCCCTGTGCCCGCCCGCCACAGCCTTAGCACCGCATTCATGATGTTCGAGTTCTGACAGCGCATTGCTCGATGTATTCGAACCCATAACACGTTCATTAACCATGCGCGGGTCCGCGATCATTCCCTTCGTTTTTGCATTTCGAACGGCGCTGTCACTCCCGTTTGATGTGGATGTGGGTGGCCTGGATGTGGACTTTGATGCCAGCGACAGTGGGGGAATCGATGTGGAGGTCAACGGCCAGCCCGTTGAGAATATGGCCAGTGCAGGAAACAATGTGTTCGAGTGGTCTACGATTATAGGTGGTGACGGATCGGGAGGCATGCCCTCGATGCAATGGGGCTCTGCTACGTCTGGGCAGGCTGTTCCGACAATCCAGGCTGTTCCGACAACTCAGACCACTTCGTCTCCAGTCGAGGTACAATACTCGAACTCTGCAGGTCAAAACGACAATTCTGCTGTCCAAAGCACTAGTCCTTCAGTTCAAGGTACTCAACCCGCAGCAGCAACTGGATCTCCCGCACTCACGTCTACACCACTGTTCACTCCTACTGGCGCTTCGGGACAAGCTCCCCCTGGCTCACACTATGCTGGAGAGGTTGATGTTAACAACGGTATCGCCACATTATGGGTTAATCCTCCAGCACAGTCACATTATGCAGGAGAGATAAACGTGAATAATGGTATTGCTACTCTATGGGTCGCTCCAACCGGGCCCCAGCAGCCCACGTCAGGCCAATCTCAACAACCAACGAATACTCAATACTCCACACCGGCGAAATCTTCTACTCCATATACACCTCCTTATACACCTCCGCATACCCCCACCAGCCAACCTCCAGTGTCTACGCAGCAGTCTACGCACCAGCCAACAACAACACAACAGACAACAACAACAAAGCCACCCACATCCACCACTCAAGCCTCCAACCCCAATCTTAATGCCGACCAACAAAGTGCATACGATTTGCACAATGCCTGTCGAAGCAAAAATGGTGTTAGCAACATGTCTTGGGACCCAAATCTCGCAGCCTCAGCACAGGCTTATGCCTCTCAACTTGCCTCCACCAATACGTTCCAGCATTCGACTGGTGACGAAAGACCCAACCAGGGAGAGAATCTATATATGGCCGGTGCGACAACGGAGTGGACCTGGGACTCTAGCGGTAACAAGAACACAGCCGTGACCAAGGATTCGAATCCTTATGCAGCAGCTGCACACGGATGGACCCAAGGTGAGCAAGAGGCATTCAATGTCAACTACACTGCGGTTGGAAGCAAAATACCTTGTGCATGTCAAAATGCAAACGATATGTTCGAATCATTTGGTCATTACAGTGAGTTCGGTCCATCCTCAGTATCTGAAGCTTTTAGCATGTTAACCTGCTTGTAGCACAAGCTGCTTGGTATACAACCGAAAGTTTTGGTATGGGTGTTGCCTATGCGTCGAACGGTGATGCTTATGTCGTTGGACGGTACTCACCTCCCGGAAACATGAACGGCTACAACATTATGAACGTGAACGTCGGCTGTGGCTGTTGATAGTCGCCGTTGCATGTCATCATGATTGGCATTCTGATACAAACATTATCGAGGGTCACCATCTTTCGACCTCCCATGTCTTATCGACATCTGTTCACCACCGCAAGGAATGGCTTGCAAGATCAACTATGCTATTCAGAAGGAACATTGCTGCTGGTCATCTTTGATTCTGCACATTCTTTCAGAAACGGGCAACGCCATCGAGTTCATGCTCACTTGAGAGTGCATAAACTCGCCATGCTGGGCCTTGAACAATACATTCATTATATTTTACATCACATAATTCATGTACATAGTTCACATTATGTTTTAACAAAAAGTTCACATATCAACAGCTTCTATAGAAGAACCCATCGCATACGAGACCACTATACTACCATCCATACCGCTCTACACGATTACGAACATTGCCATCGCAGGATTTACTTAGTCCACTCAAGGCAAATAGATCTGTTGCTTCCCTAACCACGCCCTTAGTCAAAACACCACCTTCTTGCTACAAAAGTAATGTACAACATACCCTCATTTCCAACCTTCTCAATCTGAAACAGACTTCACGGAGCACATCATTACGTGCCATTCTCAGCCACATGCTCCCGTTCCTCCATCTACACCACACACACTTACGAACTTGTGCCTCAAATCATCGCAAATCTGGCCATTTCACTTAAAACACGAACAGTGCCGTGATCCTCGTATCGTGCGTCATGATGGATTGACGGTCAAGACTTTCAAGAACGGTGAAAGTATGAAAGTGAATTGTCCAGAGAAGTATGGAAATACTTTATCAGCTTCAGGTATGCTCATCGAGAGCTTTGCGAAATATCGTGAGATGAGATCGTCAAAAATCGTGGAGGTTTGCGGGTGAGGCGTATCGGTGAGGAGCGAGAAGTTAGGGGCGAGGAATTAGTCCGGAGGATGCGGATCAGGTCGTCAAATCTCTTCGGATCTGTGCCTCCGGATGCAAATGAAATCTAGAACTCAGTCCATCGTGCCATGTTAATGAGTTGCCTAGGTAGGGTGGCATTGCAGTCCAATATAACAATTCTTGAACCTTCTAGCAGTACTCGGGGTCTATAATAACAGATCAACGCTAGATATTCGCGCTGACGTTAGTTCACAAGTCCCTATGTAAAGGCTTCGGCGCTTCGCAAAGCGCCTAAACACTACGCTGTTAGGCAATGATCCATCACAGTCCCAGATGAGGCTCTCTATTGTTCCTCTAGGCGAGGACTGGAATATAAACTTATAGCATGCTCGCCAAGTGACTGGTAGGCGTCCCCGACGCACGTTCTCATCCCTAGTGAGGACTCAACCAACATAATCATACTCATGATGTTCTAATGGGTACCAGTGCTTGCGGCTTCCCTGGAAGCACATTTGCAGCTTGTTGTTTTCCAGGCCGATCTCAATGTAGAAACTCTTGGGCTTGCTGTAATAGTAACCAACGTACTCATTCAAGGATCTAGGTAGGGTATTCGGGATCCGCTCTCTTGCCAAGTCTTCTTTGATCTTTGGCCATTTAGCGTTCGAATTCTGAACACTGACCCTGGCTAGGTGAGGGTAATCATTCTTTCTGATACACTGAGGATACGCCTCGAGTAATAGCTGTCCAATCCAATGCGAAGTGTGATTGTTTGCCACACCGTTGGTTAGTACTACAATAGCAGCTTGTGTTTCGGGTACAAGAGCAACGAAGCGGGCGCAAGCATTGCTGCCTTGATGCTATACAATCATTGTTGGCTTGACACCCTTTGCAACCACCGGCATTTCAACATACGCCGGATTCATGCCAAAGCTCCCCACTTTGGCTGGGAGCTCGGTTCGAGCTCATCTCATCGCGTAGCTGTTTTCTATCCCGCTTGGCAATGCAGACATTGGTATATGTGCTTCAAGTTGCGGACAAGTGGATTGTTCTCCGTAGTGGTCGTGTTGTGCTCAGTCTGGTTTTACATGCGGAAAGTAGAGCTTTGTAGTAGATCAGAAGATCTCGTACTCAACTCTGAGCGCTGACTGCTCCTTGCATGATTTCTCAATCATCAGGACAAGGACGACAGGGAAACGGAATGGCGTGCCATCGTTGAACGCTTGGGTAGCACTCAGCTCGGTTGTCGGTCTCACTCTATTCCTTGTTAATAATGTGCGGATCATACCAAGAGGGTCGAAGTATTATGCTTCAAGGCCTCGTTGAACGATTGGTCTTGATTTAAGGCCAATATAGCCTCATCTGCAAGTGCATACCCCCAATTACTATACTTGAAAGCAGTATCGAGGTCTGACAGCTTCCCCAGACAGTTCACCATAGGTATGTATCTTCATTGCTTGAGGGAAGCTTGACCAAATTCTTGGTTCCAAATGAAGTTTTTAGGAGTAAGACCAGATCGGTGAGAAAGGAAGTCAACGATGGTTGCCTCTTGCATCTTGTCATCCCAGTGTTGAAAAGAAGGTAGAATCCGAGAGACTGGTGTTATCCACTCAAGCTTGCCTTGTTCGACCAATCGTGCGATCATCGAGGCAGTGAAGGTTTTGCTCAAGGAGTTGAGGTAGTAGATAGTGTTTTCGTCGGGAGGAAGCCGATTCTCGACATCTCGGAATCCGAAGCCTTCAGTATGTAGCACTTCGTCATGGTGTAGTATTCCGATAGTCGCTCCTGGACATCCTGAGACTTTGATGATCTCACTGATGGTCGCCGCGACAGCTTTGATCCTTTCCAGCGGGGTTCGAGCCATGCTGTGATTTTATAAGCCAAGACCATCATCCGAAGTTACCATGAAACATATCCGAGGATCACACTTACAAACCTCAGTCAAGAGCTAAAAATCTTTTTTGGTGCTATTTCCTTGATATCAAAATGGCTTAAGCCCCCACCGCTGACATTTCGGCGACTCACCCCAGCGCTCCAAATCCCCTTCCCAATCAGGCCAAAGGGACGTGGCGAAGCATAGAAATGAACCTTGACAGAACCCTGCTTATGTCTTTTCAGGTCCATATTCTTTTTTAACAAGGAGGACTCAGACTCTTGTTAAATTCTCAATAACATAAGCCGAGTTGGTCTCGTAAGTGCATCGTCATTCTTCAAGGGAAGCAATTCTATATTGATCTTATGAGTCTATGACTTCACAATGATTCTGTGAAGGTAGTTGTGTGAGGAGACCGATATATGTATGTTCTCTTGAGTCTTATCATATGAAAGGTATGCTGCCTCATAGCCCAAAGCATGTAAGTGTAAGGCGCTTTATGCAGGGTAGGGGGTTATGACTTCGCTTGTTGTTGCAGACCTAGTCACCCGCTGCTAGAGACAGCATAGAAAGACGTCCAAGATCGCATATCTGCCAGACTAACAGATCATCTGGATAGGCCTTCAATCAATCGAGATAATATCCTCGTCTCGCGGGCGTCGAATAGCTTGAGGAGAGGTCGCTGCTGCACTATCTCTTCGACGACGCTTCCTCGACGACTCTGCAGCGTTGCTTGCAGCCTCAGCGTACTCCAGCTTTCCCAGCGTTCGTTTAAGATTTTGTTCCAGCATTTTCTCACCCATCTGTGTATCTCGTAATGTAGCCTTGACCTGCTTAAGTTCTACCTCTAATCGAAGTTTCTCCTTGGCGAGCCTCTGGTTGAAATCTTGATCAACTCGGTGAAGAGCAGCAGCAGACAGATCCGACAACTTTACCTCTGCTTCTGCCCTAGCCATGCTTAGTTCCTCATTCTCTTGTGTCAAGCGAGCGATTTCAGTTTGGACGGCCCTATTCCCGTCACTAAGAGCTCGCTTTTCTTGCTCTATAGCACTTAGGCGAGATCTGAGCTTAGCGACTTCCTTCCTGAGGCGCTCAATCTCAATCAGCTCTTCACCTCTTGTGTGTTTCGATGCAGGGCTCTGGTTTCCGCTCGTGGTGTTGGGATTCTGCTGACGCCCAATACTGGAACGAAGGCCAATACCTGGCCCGTTGCGACCAGCAATGCTTTCATCTCTCATAGGTGATTCGATCTGGAACTGATCGGCATGCTCCGAACTTTGGTCATCGTCTTCAACGAAAGCATATAGTTGGTCGATTGGCCCATGGAAAGATTGGGGTCGAATTGGTGATGGTGGCAGACCATACAATGCGTTCTGGTTCGTGCGAGCGATCATTGGG
>Ga0181467_100860_pt1 | contig 14507 bp, 11 predicted proteins | sample InSIn5gowninarea_2_FD_119079 | JGI IMG/M metagenome (GOLD analysis project Ga0181467, IMG submission 119079) | Clean room microbial communities from NASA Spacecraft Assembly Facility at Jet Propulsion Laboratory, Pasadena, California, USA -... ... | reverse complement strand
ATTTGCGTTTGATGAGATCGGTTGCTTCGACTCCGTTTTCGAAGATAGGAGGTGAGGACTCGTATTGTTTGATTAACTCGTGGGCAAGCTTGAGCTGGTCGGCCGTGATGGGCGATGGGATCACCCAGGTCGCTTCTGGGTCATCGTCGGAGCCGAGACGGGTGCAGTGGACGAGGGTGAGGAGAAGGCGGAGAAGACCGTTCTTGAAGAGCGCGGTTTTGGTTTTGTCGTTGGGGGGTTTGAGGACTGTTTGATTTATCAGTAGGTATTTCACAGGATGATAAAGTTTCTGTGAAGAGTAAGAAGGGAGGGGCCGTAAAGGTGAAGGTGGACGTGGGGAGTGAGAGTGAGAGTGAGAGTGAGGGTGAGAAGAGCGAGGAGGAACTGCCGACGAAGAAGAGTAGGAAGAGACCTTCAAGTGCTTTAGTGGTGAACAGCGATGATGACAATGATGAAGACGAAGGAGGATATGCAGCAAGGGGATCTTCATCAACGCCAAGAGACGATATCCTCAATGACTCCGATGCAGAGGATGAAGCAGAAGAGACGTCCTTGTCAAGTCCACATCTCAGATCTTCGCAATCGAAGAGAAGGAAGTTGTCGAATCACCGAGCTACGAATTCTGATTCTGATACTGATGATAGGGTCGGGGTCGTAGCAGATCGGGAGGAAGGGAAGGTAGTCGAGATGAAGGACTTTGACACCGCTGCTGCTGTTGCTGTTGATGAGGGTGATGAGGATGTGGATGAGGATGCGGCGCCGGTAGCGAGACCGGCGAGGCAGAGGACGAGGGCTGGGTTTGTGGTGGATAGTAGTGATGAGGAATGAGTGGGATTCCGGGATAGCGATGGGTACGGGATACCGGTATTGTTGGAAAGTCTCAAGGTGCGTTAGGATAATGTATGCATAGCGGTTTGACTTGGTAGCGAGTATATGAAGGATAGTTTGTGATGTCCACACATGTTATCTTCCCTGTTGTAAGTAGATTCTCAGGAAGCATGCTGTTCCCTATAGGGATGTCACTACATAACACAAGTGTGTCGACCTTCTGCAACGACATCGTCCAAGCAAGCTCGTTTAGCCTATTGATCAGTCTTCCATCCATACCTGGTGAAAAAAGCAAAACAGTGACGCTGGAAGTGATGCTCATAGCGTTCTGTAACTTCTGTCCACGTGTGAAAACATGTGATGATTGTGTTGATGGTGTATATCTCCAGACTGATCCCGGAGGAGGGGACCAGCAAGTTCAATGATGTCTTGACCATTGTCTCGGTGACCAAGCATCCAGGGGCTAGCCTTCTTATTCATACTAGATAGAGGTCAATAGTTGGAAAGCATGTATTTGATGATGCACCTGAAAGATAAGGAAGTCAAGCCTTCTGTAGAATGTATGAAATGTACTCGATAAACTTTCACAGTCTACCTCGCCTAGTAGAAGCTCGAGACTTCGTTGGATGGCCGTCTGCCTAGAGGATGTATATCATACCATTATATGGCATCAACCAAAACCACAGGCCAAAGGTGCGGACCAAGAGTGTTCTTCACTCTGTATTTCTTCCATAACGAAGCTAAGACAGAAGTGTACCAATAAAGAAAGATTCTTCGTAACTCCACGAATAGGGATGACTTTACCCTATGACAGGTGCAAATGCGGCTTTGCCGCTGGGATTGCGTTGTACTGACAGCTAATGAAGACAGAGCAACCAAGGCGACCAATTAGGAAGCAGACTTGAGATACAAGTATTTGTCGTCTGAAAGACCATGGGCGGATTAATTTCATGTCGATGACGCTATCACATCATTGCGACTGTCTACGAAGTTCGTCAGGCTAGACGCGGCTTATCCGAGCGGTACAAGCAGGTATTGCTCTTGATAATAAGCTTGGCCGTAATAATCGTCGTAGTGTAATAGATCTGAAGGTGTGTTTAAAGGCCTTTGCAAGTAGGAACGCCAGAGGTATGTCTCTGACATTGTTCCAAAGATAAAAGTTTTGATAACAATGATGTCGGCATTGGCATCGAGAAGCCACAGTGTGGCGGTAGGCAGGTCAATCTAATGTGATGGCGGAGACGGAACTGACCGCCGTCGTCTTTTGATGGGCTTTTGATGGGGCAAAGCTGTGGTCTCTAAAGGCTAGACTTCTGTAAAGCTAAGTAGGACAGATATCGATATAGAAATGAAGTCAATAAAGTCGATGATGAGATCTGAAGGCTATCAGCATGATTGCCAATCTTGGCGATGATTTGGAAAAACTCTGAACTAAGCTGGTGCAAAGCAAGCGAGTGCGACTCTTGGGTAGCTTGGAAACGTTAATAGATCCTCGTCCGAGACCCCATTCAATGCTAGTCTTGTGGAGTTGGTTGTTGCGAAGAGCTTCGAAAAGATTTGAGTGTAATAATCATGTACATTTGGCAGAGCTCTGCTCTTATCGCAGTAGCGAACCCGCACACCGAGGATATATGCAAAGGAGAATTCCTTCTAATACTATGGTTGCAATCCGATCTATATTGAATGATAATCTCATGAAAGAGTTCTTCGGAACACTTGTAGGTTGGAATTTGGAAAGAGCAGTCGATTGTATGGCCGGACATCTCTAAGTCCGGTCGGAGTAGATGGAGCAGGGGTGGTCTGGCCCAAAGAGGAAAGTGGCGAGGTAAATGATGATCCTCACACCGCAGTCTTGCTTTCCATCATGAAGAACAAGTGCGACCTAAGCTGCTCTGTTCAAGACCTCGAGCAGCTGACACAATGGTTGCTCCCTTCGATTATACTTTTGATCCATATACATAAACAAACCATGAGTATCCTCGTTTCTATATCAAGCACCCAATCGCCGTCTACGAATGGTCGAAGGCAAATTCGAGTCAACCTTGAGCTTCACCCGATTCGCTGCTATCAACCCTGCGAATAGAAAGAGAATATTCAGTTGAAAAGTCTCGAAGATTTCCTATATCAGCGTATGAACATATCACACCAAGTTCCTTTACTCTATTCTGCTTGTGGGCAAACTGCCATTCATGTCCTCTCTGCCTTTGGAAAACTCCGCTCTACATTTCCGAATGACCTACTCCAACAAGTCACCAAAGCCTACATTCAAGAATGAAACCTCGGATATACCCCTCGATCCGTCCGAAGACGCCAGACAAATCGTGAGGTTGGGGCAATGTCCACAATGCAGCCATATCCTCCGCGAGCCAGTCACCCTACCCTGTGGCAATACACTGTGCAAAGCATGTCTACCGGAGTCACATCTGCGGAGGAATATATCATATCCCGCCACGACGAATAGGCTACAAGGCGTGCGATGTCCATTTCCCGCTTGTGGGCAGGAACACGCGGTTGGGGATTGCTCAGTCAATGTTGCCTTGAACAAAGTATTGGACCTAGTCAGAATTGAAATGCAGAGACTACAGGGTGCGCTAGAGGCTTCGAACATCATGTTAAAGGTGGAAGAGGGAGACAAATGGTCAAATGCACGCATCACGGCCCTGCGTGATGACTTGGTGCATGTCGAAATCTTATCGGGAGGTAGGCTGGCTGCTACTTATGCTATGGCCGAAGAGGGACGGCTCGACTACGACTCGGAGGTTAATTACATCTACACAGCACCCAAAGAAACCGTGGAAGCGCTGGATACGCTCTTTTTGGAACGGTTGAAGGAACTTACGAGGATAGAACTCGACTGTCAAGTCTGCTATGGGCTCTTTCTCGACCCCATGACACTTACTTGTGGTCATACATTCTGTCGAAAATGTTTACAGCGAGTACTTGATCACTCGTCTCTGTGTCCAGTCTGCCGCCGGCAACTCTCATTGTCACCGAACCTGACAGAAGCCTCCACACTTTCCAATCTGCTTCTCACAAAGATCATTTCGGCATTTTGCCCCAGAGCTCTAGCAGCAAGACGCTCCGCTGTCGAAATGGAAGAGAAGGCGATAAGGGATGAGCTCGATACAGCTCTTTTTCTCTGCACCCTTTCTTTCCCTTCGATGCCTACCTTCCTGCACATCTTCGAACCCCGTTATCGTCTTATGATTCGTCGTGCAATTGAATCCGATGATCGAAAATTCGGAATGCTTCTACATAACCCTTCCCAGAGTGTGCAAGGCGAGCTGGGTCGTGTGCCGTTCTACCAATACGGCACCCTCCTGCATATTGAGAGCATGCAGCTAATGCCGGACGGACGCAGCCTCATCGAAACGGTTGGAGTATCACGATTTCGTGTCCTCAGTTATGGAATGCGAGATGGCTACACCGTTGGCAAAATAGAACGCATAGATGACATACCGCTCGCGGCAGAAGAAGCTCTCGAAGCTGCAGAAACGATGGTACCAGTCCCACCATCAGCACAACGCCATCCTTTCTCAGAAGACAATGCAACTCCAGATCAATATCTGCCTACTCCACCTTCTTCACAAGACTCGATTGATGCAACGCCATCGCCGCCTACTACTCCGATAGCGACTTCGCCGAAGACAGATATCGACTGTATTTCTACTTGCGAGTTGCTGAATATCTGCGTGCGCTTCGTGCAGAAGATGCAGTCGCAATCTGCGCCATGGCTGCATTCTCGTGTATATCAAGCTTACGGAGCTTGTCCGGTTGATGATCCAAAACTATTTCCCTGGTGGTTTGCCAGTGTCCTACCGACGGCGGACCAAGAGCGGTATCGCTTGTTGGGAACAACGAGTGTGAGGGAACGGCTGAAGATTTGTGTTAGTTGGGTGAGGGTTCTTGAAGCAGGAAGGCGATGGTGAGTCCTCTCCCACTCCCTCTCGGAGATTCTTCGAGCATGAATTCCGAAAAAGCTCCAACTAAAACATAACAGGTCACCAACCACCTGCACTGTCGCGTGACTATCCGTTCTTATTCAGATACTCTTCGGTCTAATCTTTATGGTATCAATCATCGCCATCTTGGGGCATCAGAATCAAAGTTTATTTCACTTTTTTTAAAAACCTGCAAAACATTAATCATCGTTTTAACTATGCATGGATTACTAGGTGTTCTAGCGCTTTCCATTGCCTTACTAGAGGTTCTAAGATATCCATCCATGTTTCGCATTTCGCATTCCAAGTGTTTACAAGAATGAAGGCAGGGGAAAGGGAAGGGGCATATACTTATCGCAAAGCGGCTTTCTCTGCGGGAAAGAGGGGGGTGGAGGAGGTTTAACCGCTCCTCTACTATCATATCAGCATTTTGCGCAACGTAGCGAAGGGGCAGTGAGTCTGATGGATGGAAACACATCATGTAGTGGAGGGGATTTACTCATCAACGCAATGCTTGCAAATTGCAAACCTACTTGATTTGGAAATGTGTCTGTATGTATATAAGACTTTCGCTTTCGAGTAAAACAACGTCCTATTCCTCGAGATTTGCTCATATCCGGACTGTGGGGTAAACATTTTCACGTCTCGTTTTATTTTGGTAAATTACTAAATTAATCGCGGTATTGATACCCATGCCCCATCCTCCATCCTCCATCCTCTATCCTCTATGATTTGCAGGGGAAATGTAGGAGGCTTGGAAGGTTAGGAAGGGGAAGGTTAGGAAGGGGAAGGTTAGGAAGGTTAGGAAGGGGAAGGTTAGGAAGGGGAAGGTTAGGAAGGGGAAGGTTAGTTGGGCTTGGAGGTTAGTTGGGCTTGGAGGTTAGTTGGGCTTGGAGGAGGGAGATAAGGAGGGTTGATGGGCTTGGAGGAGGTAGGTAGAGGTAGGTGTGGGTGTAGGTGTAGGGTGATTGTCCTACTATAAATTGATTATTTGGTCGCTGAATTATCGCATTTGGGGAATTCGAACAGAGCTTTCAGAGCTCAATCTTACAAGATGTAGCTTAGATAATGAAGGGTGATTGTCCTACTATAAATTGATTATTTGGTCGCTGAATTATCGCATTTGGGGAATTCGAACAGAGCTTTCAGAGCTCAATCTTACAAGATGTAGCTTAGATAATGATTATTCAAAAGGGAGGTTTTTATCTTAATCAAAGGGATACCGTGACCTTCATAGAAAGAAGCCAAGCCAACAAAAGAGAGAGAAATTCCGCCCCATTATATACAAAGATGGATGCAAGCCAAAATGGCAACCGCAACGGCTTCATCAGAAAGAAGCCAGGCAAAACAGGCAAAAAAAATACCTGGCCCGATTCCCGTTGACTACCTTATGCTAGTATGCCATGCCTATGCCTATGCTCATGCCACCGTATGGCGAAGATGCAGCGCCCCGTTCCTTTTACCTCTTTACCGGGGCTACTTTGCCCTGATATGATAGGATAAAAGCTACTGTATCAAATGTAGTACTGCAGACACGACGATATTTGTAGAATTAATTGGGAATTGGCCGATCTGTTTTTATTGTGAGGCTGAGATCGACTGCTTTGTTGATTGGATTATTGGATAAAGCATCGATCGTATTGCTGAGTGGAATACTTGGGGTTGGTAATTCTCGTGCTTGTTTTCGTTGCTGCGATTTTGGAGGTCTGTAGGGTTGATTGTCTTGGAAGAGAGAAAGAATGAAAGATCATTACTTGATTCTTAGGGCTTTGCATTCACTTCCTAATGGCTGGGCTGGATTTGGGATTTGCGTTCAGTGAGTCATAAGCGTGCAGATGCAGTTGCATCTTGTATGCAAAACGACTGGTCTTCAAGCTTTAGACCTTTGTTTCTTCATGGAAAGCAGAGCGTGGCAACTGGCACGCTAGCTTGGATAACAGGTGGTGAAGCAAACAACCTAACAGACTGCCATTCCTCATGATCGTAGAGGGGCATACAGAGGAGCTGAGGCGAGTGCTGAAATGTAGTTATGATCAGATCTGTGGTGATGGGACTGTTGTGTCTTGTTGTGTTCTTGATGGTTATAGTCTGTCTCTGCGGTGCAGGATTGATGTACTCATGATCAAGTAGAATGAGGGTCAGAATGAGTGGACCATAGAGTCACTTCTTTCTCCAACGACATATGCTCCGGGAAGCGTGCTGAGAGACAGGATTGTGGTGCTGGGAACAGTGAGGGGAGAACAGCAGATCGGTGGTGAAGTGGACGATCACAAGATATGCGAAGAAGCTGAACATATAACAATGCAGTAACACAAAATGTCCCTTCTTTATTGATGATGAGATACAAGTGAATCACCAACCCAGCTTCAACCCATCTCTTGTTCAGTTACTGTTCGCTTTCGCTCACTGCCCCTGTCGAGCCATGGAACCCTCCTTTCCCGTTCTGCCAAGCGGGGATTAACCCGATGTGGCAGTCCACCCTCACCGCCCCACCTGCAGCCTTGATTATCGCCGCTTCCTGAATTTTTTTCGATTTCCCTTCCCCTACAACAACCCTTTTCTGGTCCATCAGAAAAAACATTCTCCATCGACAACTCTTGCGACCCTCCGTACTACTCCCCTCGACTGTCTTGTATCCAGTACAGGACTTGTCGCGGTTAAGTAGTAACCTTTTCGCTTCATCGTCTCTGTGCCATACCCACCTCGAATTGCCAGTGCTCAACGTTTCGACGCTCGCGCGCTGTGCCAGACACTCCTTCACCAAGAAACTCTAAGACAGCCAAGCCAGCCTTTCGAGGGCCACGAGCCGCGACTAGAGGGTGAGCGATTCGTTTCGACCAACCTCGACACATCTCTTGTTCCTACCCCGACACCTCTTGTCTGTCCTGTCTTTTTCTCTCCCAACAATTACCATTAGACCTGGTCGGGTTTGATATCCGATCTAGAACCTGCGAAAAGAAGTTTTCACCTTCATCCTCCGCTTGTCGCGATAACGTCACGCACGGCCTAATTCAGACCCTTCTCAACGCATTCACCCACGATACTCTTTCGAAATCAACACCAGGCAAAGATCCACCCTATGACTTCCGTTTCTCAACAACCCTCAATCCCAAGCCAGGCCCCAAACAGCTCCAGCGCGTCGCAAGCCTCGACCCAGTCGTACGCAAACACCGCAAAGAAGGCAGTCTCGTCGCCACCCATTGCGACGGGCTCCTCGACTCCCTCTCCCGCCGTGGCTGTCGGAGGCTCTGCGCCGGTACAGCAACATGGAAAGACTTCTTCGATCTCCCCTGTGAATGGCAGAACCTCGGTTCCTCCTGCTGTACCGGCAGTTCATGCACCGGCCATCGCCAACAGCAGCTCGGCTACGAATGGTGCTTCGGTAGAACATAACCGGAAGAGCTCAGTCACCATCAGCGCAAATGGTCCCAGTGGCTATATCAATGGCGCCCCTGGTGGCGGCTCAAAGGGTGGCATTCAATTCGGTTCCTTAGCAGATTCGCCTGCCGTGTCGCATAGCGTTCCACAACCGGCGCAAACCACTGCTTCGGCTCCTATTGCCATCGCTAATAGCAACAATCGAATACCATCACCGGCACAATCACCGTCGCCTATTCCTCAACCAGCAGCGAGTGGTGGCAGACCTCCCTCTGTCTTGGCGCAGCAAGGAAATGGACCGACTTTTGGTAGTCTTGGTGGTGATGGCGATGTGAGTGCAGACTCCACTGGCGGCTCAAGCTCCTACTGACCTCTTGACAGCGACATATGCGACAAGTTTCGGCTCATCAGAGTCCCTTAGGGCCTGCTGCGAACCAACCAGCTCATCTCCGACGCGAATCTTCTCAGTCGATGCAGGGTGATATGGGTAATCAGGGTTCCGGAAGAGGAAATTATGCAGGACGAGGTCGTGGTGGATTTAACAATCAAAATAACCATAACCAGTTTCAGCAGCAGCAGATTGGATATCCCCCAGCTCAGTATCGACAAACGAACCAGAATCGCGGCATGGCTTCTCAACCATTCCAGAACCAAGGCCGACAGCCGTTTCAGAACTCACCACACACAGCTGCTCGCAGCCCAGCAATGACGAATGCCACTCCCGGCAGCACTCCGAACATGGGTCAAGCTATGCCAATGCCACAGCCGCATGCTTATGGTGGTTACTATCCCAACGCCGCAATGGGTCCTAACCAAGTACATGAGTCCTCTACTTTCACCCCGCATTCTGATTTTACGAAGTTCAATGGCAGAGGTGGTAAGGGCAAGCGAAATGCTGAGAAGTCTTTCAGCAATTTCCGATCAAGGGAGCACTTCGGTCATGATCTTTCGTTCCAGCCAATGCCAGAACGTCAGCCTTATGGTCACCACGGAGCTATGGGAAGTGGGCAGACTCCTCCGTTCCATCCAGGTCATGGAGTAAATGTGCCTCCACCGCACTTTATCCGAGGACCGCCGATGGTAACGGAGGGATATCTACCGGATCAGCCCAACATGCCTCCCATGCCCCCAAGACCCCAGTACCAAAATACTTCTCTGCTTCCCCCTCCTGGAAAGATTGATCTTTCCCCTGCAAGTGGCAATTTTGAGAGAATTCTAACATCGCATCAGTTTCCACAAGGTTTCCAAGGTGGCTATCCTGGCCAGTTCGATCCTCGAATGATGGGCATGGGCATGGGCGCTCCTGGTGCGCAGATGTATCCTCACCAGATGTACATGGCTCCGCAGCAACCTCCTCAGTCGCCTCAAATGAACATGCAACAGCCCTCGACTTATACACCATCGTCGTACCCACCTCAGGGGCAAGCTATGTCACGAAACTCGTCCCAGATGTCAGAACAGCGACCACCATCGAGCATGGCTCAACCACAAGCCCCCGCCATATCGTCTAATGTAGCACAGAACACACCCATGGTCGCTCAGTCTCCGAGCTTTACAAGAAAGCCACGCGTCAGTGCTGCTATTGCGATTAAGCGACCAGATGGCGAAACCTTGGATGTTGAGAACCTCAAGGCTCCCAATTCTCCTGCTCCAAGCAGTCAGACCAAGACCCCTCCTGTCATTGCTTCTACACCAACTCCTCCGCCTAAGTCAGCCACTCCTCAATTGACACAACATGCGCGCAAAGATAGCGTAAAGACTTCAGAGCAGATCAAGAGCGAGTTGGCTGAGAAGATACAGAAGGCGAAAGCTGGTGATGCGAAAGCTGGTGATGCTAAACCTGCAGAGTCTCAAGCAAAGGATGAAGAGCCCGTCAAGACCGCTGATGCTCAGGTAAAGGAGGATGACAAGGTCAAGGAAGAAACGAAGGTTGCTGAAGACGCTAAAGCTCTCGAAGATGCTAGGGCAAAGAAGGAGTCTGATGCCAAGGCAAAGGAGGAGTCTGATGCTAAGGCAAAAGAGGAGTCTGATGCTAAGGCAAAGGATAAGTCTGATGCTAAGGCGGCTGCTGATAAGGCTAAGCAGGACGAAGATGATGAGCTGGAGCGTCAGATCCGTGAGATGGAGGAAGCCGAGGCCGAACGCGAGAAGAAGGAAGCTGAGCTGCTCGCAAAGCGCAATGCCGAGAAAGCTGCTGTCGACAAGGCGAACGAGGAGGCGAGAAAGACCGAAGCAGCGGAGAATGATCGCACACTTCGAGAGCAGGAGCGTGAGATGGAACGTCTCGAGGATGAGCGAGAACAAAAGCGAGCTGAGGCCGAAGCAAAGAAGGCTAGTGCTGAGACGGAGCCAAAGAAGGAGGTCAGAATTGAGGCGCCAGAGGATGAGAAGGCTGGGCCCAATACACCCGACACGTTGGCATCCAAGCTGTCTAGTTTGACACTTGGTACGGATAGCGGAACCTCAACACCAGCTTCCGATGATTCGATGGGTCCTCCACCAGCAAAGAATGCGGCTGGTGAGAAGCGTGGAAAGCCTGCAGCGCTCAACCTCGCACCTCTGAATACCAAACCCGTCGAGCCTCCGCAGCCAAGTGCCGCTCTTCAATCGCTCAAGTCTGCCCGGTTCCTTACACACATCGCTCCATCCCTCTATCCTTCCAATATCAGCTCACCCAATCCCGCACTTAATTCGGCAGTCACCACCAAGGGAAAGAGCTTCAAGTATGATAAGGAGTTTCTGCTACAATTCCAGAAGGTCTTCACTGAAAAGCCATCTATGGAATTCGAAGCTCAGATCAAAGCTCTCATCACTGGCGATGGAGATGGAAGTTCAGCACGCACCGGTGGTTCTACCAGAGGTACGCCTGCAGGTATGGGCCCACGAGGCTCAAACCGCAACATGCCTGGACCTCCTTCCGTCATGGGCTCTTTTGGTGCTTTTGGTAAGACTTTACCGCCCGGTACTACATCGGATCAACGATTCGCTATGTCTTCCGGCAATATGGCCCGTCCTGCAATGAACCCGATGGCCTCGTTCAACCGACCCGGCGGCGCCTTTCCCGGCGGCAATCCGATGTCGCGTAATCCTTCAACTTCGGGCATGAATGCGATTCCTCAATCTCCACGACAACAAAGTCGATCGACACGAGGTGGTAGCAAGCGCGATAACTATTCTGTCAAGGACTCAAAAGCCGAAGCTGCAGCTGCGAAGACTATGCCACTTACTGCAGGTATGGATCTCAAGCCTATTCAAACTTCCTCTTCAGGCTGGAAGCCGCGAAGTATCGGTAATGCCGCTACTGGTGCAGCTGGCCCAGCTCCAGGCGGACCTGGTCACATGGAGCCTGATATGGTTCAACGAAAGGTGAAGGCTGCTTTGAACAAAATGACACCCGAGAAATTCGATAAGATCGCAGATCAGATCCTTGCAATTGCTGCACAATCACGCGACGAAGCTGATGGACGAACTCTACGACAAGTCATTCAACTCACCTTTGAGAAGGCTACTGATGAAGCTCACTGGGCTTCGATGTATGCTAAGTTCTGCAAGCGCATGCTTGAGACCATGAGTCCCGATGTCAAGGATGAGAGCATTCTCGACAAGAATGGCCAGATTGTCTGTGGTGGTAATCTCTTCAGAAAGTATTTGCTCAACCGGTGTCAAGAAGAATTCGAGCGCGGTTGGAAGTTGAACTTGCCTGAGAAACCTGAAGGTGAACCCGGCGACGAGAAGACTGAGGAAGCTACCATGCTCTCGGATGAGTACTACGTTGCTGCAGCCGCCAAGCGACGTGGTCTAGGTCTCGTTCAATTCATCGGTGAACTCTACAAGCTTGGTATGCTTACGGAGCGGATCATGCATGAGTGTGTCAAGAAGCTCGTTGACTACACGGGTATTCCCGATGAGGCCGAGATCGAATCCTTGACGAAGCTCCTCAGGACTATTGGTGCTAACCTGGATAGCTCAGAGAAGGGTAGTCCAGTAATGGATATCTACTTCGTTCGTATCAAGAACATGGTTGACACCCCTGAGCTTCCAAGTCGTCTCAAGTTCATGCTTATGGACATTATCGATCTGAGGAAGAAGCGATGGCAATCGAAGGAGGCCAACAAGGGTCCGAAGACACTTGAAGAAGTTAGGGCAGAGGTGAGTTTCCACTTGAAAGTATTACACATGCATAACACTGACTCCACATAGGCTGAAGCTGCTGCTCAACTCAAGGCTGCTGAGAATGCTCGTAGCAACCAGCGTGGCGGTGGTGGCGGCGGTGGTGGTCGAATGACAATGGGTCGTGGAGATGGTCGAAACTTCTCGAACCAATACAATAATCAACCACCCCCAGACCACAACAGGCACACGGTTGGAATGGATGATCTACGTCGACTTACGAACAAAGGTGGTTCGAATAGAAATACCAGCACGCCGACGTCATTTGGTCCAACTTCGATGTTCTCCTCACGAAGCAACAGTGGTCGAAAGATGGGTCCAGGTGGATCATTGAGCAGGACAGGTGAAGACTCGGGAGCTTCGTCTCGAACCGGCACACCCCCACAACAGAAGGAGAAAGAGTCTGCTACGTCTGCAAATGCGTTCAGGTATGATTCTAGCAATTATTCCCTTGATCATCACACTAATATGACTTACAGTCTACTCGCAAGTTTGGGATCAGGATCCGGAGAGCCAGAGAACGCAGCCTCGCCACCTTCCACACATGTCTCGCCCGCCTTGTCCAAAGTCGCACCCGCGAAATCCGACAAACCAGAAGACAAGAAGGCAGACGAATGAATAGGCTGATCTGCACTCCACCCCTGGCATCCTACACCCCAATTCGACTTCATTTCCTTGCACATACTTCACACAGCAAAACGGAAAGACAAAAGTGTTTCTTCTGTTTCTGCAAAGGGACGAATTGTCAACATCAAGCGAGCATTACACTTCTTCACATAGACTGGACTTTATTGGCATTTGCACACAATTAAGGCTCTACTAATACCCCTCTGCGTTCGCGGGCGGCGGGACCGAGAGAAAGAAAGAAAAGAGACGAAAGAGCACCTTCACTTCTCGACCCTTGTCTTAAAATCCCAACTTTTCCTCTTTGCGTGACCCAGACCGAGATCGAGCTTTGGGCTTGGGCTTGGGCTTGGGCTTGAGTGGTACAGCATACATAAAAGGCGTTAAAGATGTGCGATCTTTGCTTTTTGGGGGACGCTTTGCGTACTTCGCTGCTACTTCGACTTGCGAATATTTTCCTTTGATATTGAGTGTGGGAGCGAAGAAGAATGGAGATGATGTGAGGGGGGTTTGTCCTTTTTGCGTTATGCGTTGCTTTGCTTTTCTGATTTCTTCTTGTTTGCTGTGGTCTGAGTCGTTGAGTTTGCGGAAGGACAGAGACGCGTGGGGATGCAGATAAGAGATGAGATGAGATGAGATGGGGAGATTGGGAGGGAGGTTGCAGATAGAGAGAATCGTATTTTGTATTACATATTATTGATACGTGTGCGTGCGTGCTTGGTGCTGTGATTTCTGATGAGTGTGCGAACGCTCACCAGGGTTCTATACGTCAACCTTCTCCCATCCTGTAGAAAGTAATTCACCACACATACTCAAATCGATGATGATTGAGAAGACGCCGAGCTTGAAAAGGGCAAGGATGGGCATGTCCTTCGACCAGCTCGTTCCCACCTTCCCTGAGCAAACCTCAACGTCTGCCTCAATCGGATCATCCCTGCTTCAAACACAATCCTCGCATATCCTTCCTTCCATCCCTGTATCATTTCTTTAGTCAAGTATCTAATCCCTCCTTATCTAATCTTACTTTATTATACGCTCCTTTCTCTCCTCTACTAGCTCTATCAATCCATCCTCTATCCAGAAACACATTACTCACCCATACACAGGTCAGTCCTATGATGATTTATCAGAGAATTTTCGAAACCTTGATGGAGTGGGGAGGTGGATCTGAATTTGGATTTGAGATTTGGATTTGGATTTGGATTTGAGATTTGGATTTGGATTTGAGATTTAGATTGAGATTTGGATTTGGATTTGGATTTGATATTCACGGCGATGAAAGAATGAAAGAAGAAGAAAGTAGAAAGTAGAGAGTAGAAAGTAGAAAGTAGAAAGTAGAAAGTAGAAAGCATAGTTTCTCGCTTTTACACTGAATAGAATGGAAATTAATGATTGGCCTTCTGGTATATATTAGTAGACGTCTAGTACCGCTATGTTATCTTGTCCGCCTTGGCCTCTGTCTGAAGGAGTAACCCCAACATGCAGCACTTGCTGGCAATTGCACTGCTCTGTCCTGTACTATGACGAGACCTTACGTGAATCTCTCTCTCTTCCCCCCCCCCCAGG
>Ga0181467_100700_pt1 | contig 14516 bp, 21 predicted proteins | sample InSIn5gowninarea_2_FD_119079 | JGI IMG/M metagenome (GOLD analysis project Ga0181467, IMG submission 119079) | Clean room microbial communities from NASA Spacecraft Assembly Facility at Jet Propulsion Laboratory, Pasadena, California, USA -... ... | reverse complement strand
AGGCAGGCAGGCAGGCAGACAACTTGGTATGACGCGAAAGAAGAGCGGGGATTGAACAATATGTTGAACGGGGCAAGGAATGAATTCGAGGTGAAGAGCGAGGTGAGAACGAGCAACAGAAAAGACATTGACAACACGGAAGAAGAAGACACTGTGGGAATATTTGGTTAGGTTGGATATGGATATTTAGGCGACGATATACCCGGTGGGAAGTTACAGCACGAAAGCACGAAACGAGGGGATGATCTTCACGAGCAAGGCTCCATGGTAATACGGGCACTGCTGGAACATATACATTCATTCGACACCTGTCTCAATGACGGGATAAGGCAGGCATCCCATCCCATCCCATCCAATGAGGTGAGGTGAGGTGAGGCACAACAGCCACCGTCCGCTGGTGAGATACCCTCATCTCTGGCGCAGGAGGGCGTTACGAATATTCTGAAGTCAAGAAACGGCCGTTGAAGCCAACCAACGCGGTTGTTCGGATTCCGGTGCCATCATTACACATGTTTTCTCCATGAACGAATCCGAAAGATCGACGACGGGAATACAGTACACCGAAACGCCAGGAGGCGACATGACAACGGGACCGGGCTGCTTCATTGCCCATGATATTTCTCAAATCTTTCTTCTTTGTATATTAGATGGGAAATACCCCTCGGTCTATGTAGTATCTCTTTTTATGCAGCAACACCTTGATGATGACCTGCAAATCATTGATGATGTTGGGATACGGGGGTATTTATGCGCATGTGCTGTCGTCTGATCTGATCGCTTTGGAAACAATCGCTTTGGGTGGGCACAGGTCGGTTGTAGTTTGTTAAACGGGATCTCATTCGTAGGGCAGGAAGGTTTGTTATGAGAGAGCGCGAAATCGTTGTTGTGATGAGGAGGCTGAGACTACTGAGAAGCGAACGAGCATGACTGAAAATGGTGCTCCATTTCAGATAAAGCCAACGAATGGTCCGAAGCAAAAAGCAAAGTTCTCAGCACCATATCCATGCATGTCAGGCTTAATCCCACATCACTCTAACATCATCTCCTCCCTATCCTCAAGCATCCCCTCTAACACCTCCCTTACATCACTCCCCTCCCCACCATCCCACGCAACCAACCTCCTCGCAACCCCTTCCGCCGCTTCCAACTCACCCCTCTCCTCTGTACCCATCCCCACACAAGCAATCACCAAATCCTCTCCCCTCGCAGCAAGCAACACCAACTCCTCCGCCCTCCTCACAATCTCCCTATCCACCCCATTCATCGCCGCACAAATCGTCCCGAAACTCGCCATACTCCGTCCCTGCCTGAAATTATACAGATACGTAATCTGCCCGTCCGGATCGCTGGCCGTGTCGTTGACCAGGACCTGCATGTGGCCAAAGGCCAGCGTGGGCCGGAGGGTGAGATGGCCGTTTTCGAAAATCTCGTGGAAGTGCGTCGCTGCGAGGACTTTTGGGCGGAGGTCCGCGGGGAGGCTGAGGAGATGTTCGAAGGCGCCACAGGCGAGCCCGGCGCCGTCGACTGCGGCGGTGCCCTTGCCGAACTCGTCGATGAGGAGGAGGCTACGTGATGTGGCGAGGGTGAGGGCCGTGCTAAGTTGTTGGAGATCCGTCATGAAGGCGCTTTGGGGATGTGAGACTGTTTCGCGGGTGGCGAGGCAGGTGAGGAGGTTATCGGTTAGGCCGATTGTGGCGGCGGCGGCGGGGATGAAGGAGCCGATGTGGGCGAGGTAGACGATTAGGGCGACTTGTTTGAGGTAGATTGATTTGCCGGAGTAGTTTGGGCCTGTGAGGATGAGCATACTGGGGTAGGAGGTAGGGGTGGTTGTCGGTGTTGATGGAATGTTGCTCATAGGCGATGAATTGTCTGGCGAAGGAAGATCACTGGCGGAGTCACCTTCAAGATGGGTATCGTTGGCGACGTAAGAGGGAACGGTAAGTTCTTGTAAAAGATGTCTGCGGAGCATCAGTCAGATTGAGAGGTATACATAGGATTATACTAACCGTCCTTGCTTGATTGAGATGACATTCTGGGTGGTCATGCGAGGTCGTGCAAGATTGTACTGTTTTGCGCCAAGAGCCAGAGCACAAAGCCTACACGGCCCGTCAGAAGATATTGGAATGCCTGCACATGAGACGCCTACCAGTCCAGTTCACCACAAATATCGGAAGTGGTAGCCAGCAGAGTCTCGTGCTCCAGCACTCTCTGTGCGAGATCATATACGATTTCAATCTCCTTATCTGAGGCACGTCAGCACGTTCGACTGTGGACCTCCGACTGACTTACCACAAATATCGCTGTGAATATCCCCGAAATAATTATCCATCTCCTTCATCTTGTCGTTCTTGTAGTAGACTATTGCCTCACTGGTGAACATCCTTTCCCATACATCTTCTTCACTTCCTTCCCATAATGACCGACCCGTATCTGGATCCATTTGCATTGCGATCAAGAAGCCGATCTGGGGAAAGAAGATGACATTTAACACTGTCGGTAAGCCTTCTGGCACTGACAAGCCAATCTGTCGGGCAACTTCTGTAAGGAGGTCATTGATACTATCGTAGAGACGCTTTCGTTCATCGAGCTCCTCATCGATGCCAGGTTTTACGACAATGCGATGCTGTTCGGAGGATTGTTCGAAGTCGACCTATCCTAGTATTAGCGTAAAGCTGCGAGATTGTGGCGTGTGCTTGTTTGTACCGTTTCACTGATGAGCCTGCCAACTTGACCAAGGTTGTATGGATCGAAAGTAGCCTTGATCTATTCGGCGTTAGTAGGTATAAGGTTATGATCTGTGGCAGGAAGGTCGACCTTGGCATATATTTCCAGATGTTCGGCACCAATGACTTCCTCAAACTGCCTAAGAATTCCAATAGTGTAGTATGCAAACTACACCAATGGCCCATTAGCTTGATCACTTCAACATATAACATCTCTCAACCTTCTGTAGACCAAGCCAGATATTCCTTGCTAAGCCGGCAGCTTTACTTGATCCGCCCGCTACTCCTGCTCTCATCTTGATCATCAAGACTCGTACATTAACAATAGATGCGAGGCCCTTGGTAATTTCGCTGAATGGTGAGGCATTCGTCGGACTGAGCAATGTAGATAGAGTGTCGAGTCGTTGATTGATGACATCAATGTCCACATTTGGGCGGAGGAATTGTTGTCGCAGTAGGTATTTGCCTTGCGGGGTATTGGCTAGATGATGAAACAGTCCATAAACTGACAGACCTTCTTTCGAGCCAGAGGAACCCTTGGTCGGACCTTGATTGTGAACGTTCGGATGACTCTCGGACTGGAGTATTTGTAGAGCGTACAATGAATTGGCACTGATGTACCTGCAACAAGCAGTTAGTAAGGCCATTGCAGTTTTGCTCATTCCATACATTGTGTCTTTCAAGGAGAAGGCTTCTAAAGCTGTAATCCGAAACAACGCTTGTGCGGCTACATCCCCAGGCAGAAACCTTGCAGCACGCCTCCGTTGAAGGTACGAGATAATGGCGCCTGCACAGCCAATCTTGCAATCTGTCAGGGGTCTGGAAAGTCCTTGCAGTCTTCACACTTACAGTCAATCTGCTGTCGAGTGGGATGCAACCTGAAAGGCGTAACATATGTCCATGAAGTCCGGCATGGGGCCCCCCATCATCAACAAAGCCATCCTCGTCATACGTATCTCCTGGAAGCATGACCGAAGTATGAGCAGCCCCGCCAAAGCCTAACGTCAAGCTTGCAAGCTTGCTCTTGGCAGCGTTATAGTCAAACTCGGATGTAGGACGTAGTTCCAGGAGGTAGGCATCGGCAAATGGATCGTCTGAGTGTGTCAATAAAGCGAATATTTATTGGTTCTATGACTAACGGCTCAATCGTTCTCCGTCCCTATTTCTTGAGTCCGGCTCCAGTAAGTTGAGGATAGTGTCGTCGGCATGTGTAGAAAGTAGAACCACTGTGGGGTTGATAAACAGGCGTACTACACGTTCATTTAGTGGTGTAGTAGTGCATATTCAAGTATCACTTACGACTGTCCACCATTTCCGCATTGCCAAACTTGCTGTCGTCCATCAAATATAGCTTCTCTTGGCGGGCCACGTAATACGAGCAACCGACTGTGCCTCTCTCTCGCACATTCACCGCCATCACAATTTCTTGTAGAAAGTCTGCGTCTTCATCTGCTGCATCTGTGGTCGGGCCAGGATTGTTCTCGGGAATTGCACTGAGCTCCGAGATGGGGACCGATCGTGAACGAGAGTCGTTGGCTTTTATCCTTCGGGCTGTAGTGTTAGGTGCTCTTTGTCGTCCTGCAAGCGGCGTACTTGGCAGAGGTGATCCACCATGTGCGGAGGAAATGCGACTCGAAACGGAACGTGCACCTGACGAGGAACGGTTTGAAATTTGACTACCTCCCCGACGGCGGTAGCCATGATATACCTTGGGCGGCATCACTGCTTTGAAACGTGATGGGATGTGAATGTTTAAATGTCTTGGGTATCACGACTGCAATGGAGGAAAAATGGCACACTAGGCAGGAACGACAGAAATATACAGAATCTAGTAAAAATGGCGCGGCAGCATCCCTGGAGAGAAATGAACGAGCTCGAAAGACTATCTTTGAACGATTTTTTCGCAACTGAAAGGAAAGACTGATCAAATACAGATATCTGGTTGAGTGAACCAAGGAGCTTACTGAGGAGTATTTGAATTCGAATGTCACTCGTCCTTCGTGCTGGATGTCCAAAGTTGCAAGCTCAACCACTTCTTTAAGTCGCAGTCGTAGCTTAAAGTGCGTAACTCTGGCCACGTTTTGAAGTCTTTGACGTTTTCGACCGAGAAACCGACGTGTAACAATGAATAACAGAGCGGCCGGTACACCAGACTGTCCACTGACCGTCTTACAGTCAGTTTTGCACAAATTCTGTTACTTCCACGATCATGGCGAGATCCAGTGCTGATCTATCCATGCACAGCTCCAGATACTGTCATTCGATGTGAGGCGCTTGAACCATAAAGGCCAATTTACGTGTTGGGGGATCCATGGCAACGGTTGCTGCCGATCGTTGCAAGCCCCACAGTTAAATGGAGTGGGGTAAGACGAGAAAGTGCTCGCTTGAGTCTGCAACCACTTTGTTCTATCATCTTTTTCGTCTCGAAAAGTTCCGCAGATCCATTCAGCATTTGTTCAGAGTTGAAACGCATTACATTCGTCATCGAAGAGGGAACCAGGACTGACAGGCTACAGGATTAAGATTTCTGCGTGGCGGGGTATCCGCTTTGGTGAGGGGTTGGTGTGCGGGGTGGCTGGCTGGTCTTCGACTTTTTGAACTTCAAACCGCCGGCCATTTCAACGACGGGATCCTCCCTGACGCAACTTTTCTCCGTCTGATCTTTCAGTTCTTTCATTCTCGTCGACAATTGCTGGAGCATTCCTAGGAAAGTGAAACATTTCGTTCAATTCGCACAAAGGAAGACCACACGAGACTCTCAAATCCAACCTATATCTACGACATACGAATCCATCTCACATACATTCCTGACAAGACTCTCACATCATTCCACGAAGCGGCTCGCCGCCGTCATGCAGCGGTCGATGCTGTCCTCACTATTTCTCCTCACACTCGCCGCCATAAATCCATCACAAAGCACACCTTTACTGCAATCCGACCTCGACTTCCTCAAAACCTACAACCGAACCCAGACACATCCCGCAGATGCACAAATCACGTCAGCACCGTTTATGCGGTCAGATCCACTGTTCATGCCAAGAGGAGAATGTAATGCAAATCCCTGCGGGTGGAACAGCTGGCTCTGTTGTGGTCCTTATGCAACATGCTACACAGACGCCGCGACGCAAGCACAATGTGCATCGATAGGAGTCGCGGCAGGTGCTCCGCAGCAAACACAAGGCGGATATTGGCAATACTATACAACAACCTACTGCGTGACAGCGACACAATACACAACAGCTATATTCAGTACATACATAGTGCCTGCGACACCTACAACGACAGAAGAATGTGGATGTGAAGAATCGCATACCCCGACACCTACAGTGGTGTATGCACCTCCGCCAAGTACCCAGACTGCAGACGCAGCGGTCTGTAATGCCAACATTGGACAGACCTCATGTGGTCCCATTTGCTGTGCTTCCGACCAATATTGCGTGGTTTCAGGACAATGCGGGAAGCCAGCTGTCGGAGGTATCAGCAGTTACACATCAGCTTCTGGCACCTACAGTCCACCTTTACGAGCCACAACATCCACAATGTACACCGTCACAGTCTCTCCAACCACAACCGTTGCTTTTGAGCCCGCAGTCGCAACTGGATCGAACGCTACCCTCATCGTCAGCACGGCTGCAAGCACTGGCCTGAGCGGTGGAGCAATCGCGGGAATAGTGGTTGGAATCCTCATCGCAATCATCATACTCATGCTTCTTTGCCTATTCCTATGTTTCCGAGGATTATGGCACACCATTTTCGGTGGTGGAGGCAATCGAAATGGACGCCGAAAGCGAACGGTGGTCGAAGAAGAATACAGAGGACACGGCAGCAGAAGCGAGAGGCGACAATATGAGAATGCCAATCGCCAAGGTGGGCGAAATAACGGCGGAGGTGGAGGAGGTGGAGGCCTTGGCTGGGCGAGTGCAGGCGCGGCGCTTGCTGGACTAGGTGCGCTCTTGGGAATGAGGAAGAGTAAGAACGATCAGAACAGGAGGCGAAGGGATGAAAAGAGCGAGTATAGTGCAAGTTCAGGGTATTATGAGAGTGAAGAGTCGTATGGTAAGCAAAACATTCTCACATGAGTTCAGGTCGTGATTGCTAACGTTCTTGCCCTTGTAGAAAGCAGCGACAGACGAACAAGAGATACGCGACGGTCTCATCGACGCTAGGACGTCGCAGCAAAAAGGATATGCTGTGATAGGATAATGTAGGATCATGTTTGTGGATTTCGAGCGATTTGTGTAGCGTTATGGAGGAGTTTCTGGCACATAGCATGTTACGTGCGCTGGATGCCGGTTCAAATAGCATGATTGAAGCAATTAGAAGTTTCTCTGTAGATACACTGGCTTCACTTGCCGGCATATAATTAGAGATAAAAATAAGACGGAGTCAGTCACATAGTCGTCTCGTCTCGTCTCGCTTAGTCGTCCGAATCTATCACATTCACTCATGCTAACACCTCCGGAGCGAACACTCCGCCACGTTAAGTGCGGTACTTGAAACCATTGGACTTGACTCCAATGATGCTACTGTAGTGGCGTGATCGGCACTGCTCGCTGTCAGCCTCGCCACCCCGCACTGACCTTCCTCATTTGTGACCCCGCTTGTGCCCCTCCTCGAAGATAAAATCATCCCAAAAGCTGACACCTTTCATCCTGTTTCCCTCTTCTGCTGAGCTCATAGTTTATCTACCTCAAAAAAACTGCAATAGACCATCGCACATACATCAATCATGTCGTCCGAATCTGACCCAGTCCTTAAGAGCATTAGCGAGACCAAGTGTGACTATGTCCGCCTTGGAAAGTCAGGCCTCAAGGTCTCTATGTATGTGTTGCGCGTTGCCAAATTGTTTCTCTCCGCTAACCTGCTTCCAGTCCAATTCTAGGAGCTATGTCTTTTGGTCACTCCGACTGGCAGCCATGGTATGTTCCCGAACAACCATATCAGAGGTCAAACTAACGCTTGCTAGGGTTGAGCACGAAGACGTGGGCTTGCCTCTGCTTAAGGCAGCTTATGACCGTGGACTGAACACCTGGGATACGGGTAACTTAACTTCCAGGCAGAGACATGTCACCAGTGCATAAGCTAACGCATAAAACCCCTCCCCAGCAAACATTTACAGCAACGGTGTCTCCGAGGAGATCATCGGCAAAGCAATCAAGAAGTACGAAATTCCTCGCGCAAAGATTGTTATCCTCACCAAGTGCTTCGCCACCCTCGGCGAGACACCAGCCATCAACGCAAACAAGTACGGAGCCAAAATGCAGACCTCCAAAGACTACGTAAACAAGGGTGGTCTGAGCCGCAATGCCATCTTCAACGCCGTCGATGCCAGCTTGAAGCGTCTCGACCTTGAATATATCGATCTCCTACAAATCCATCGTTTCGACAAAGAGACTCCGATCGAGGAGACTATGGAGGCTTTGCACGATATCGTTAAAAGCGGCAAGGTTAGATATATCGGTGCTTCTAGCATGTGGGCATGGCAGGTATGATTATAGATGGCTCGCGGACATGACAACTCCGTATTGACTGTTATCAGTTCGCAATGATGCAATCGACTGCTGAAAAGCACGGCTGGACCAAGTTTGTCTCTATGCAAAACCACTATTCCTTGATCTACCGCGAGGAGGAGCGCGAAATGAACGCCTACTGCAATGCAACCGGCGTTGGTTTGATCCCAGTAGGTCTTGCTTTTGTTAATATACCGGACAATGACTAACGAACATCCAGTGGGGACCTCTTCACGCTGGCCGTCTCTCTCGTCCTCTTTCACAAGCAGGCTCCACCAAGCGTTCCGAGAACCATGAAGAATTCTCACCCAACATGAAAGAGATCGTCGGTCGTGTCGAAGAAATGGCAAAGAAGAAGGGACTTAGCATGACACAGCTCGCGCTTGCATGGATCACACCCAAGGTTGCCAGTCCCATTGTTGGGTTCAGCTCTGTGGAGCGCATGGATGACGCACTGGGTGCACGCGGTGTCACACTAACCGAAGAGGAGAACAAACATCTCGAGGAGCTGTACGAGCCTAGGAAGATTGAAGGCCACTCGTAGATGGCTGAGAGTTGAGAGGCTCAAGTGATGGACTCAAACGTGAAAGGGTTCGCGAGATAAAGTATTTGCAAACTAAACCAACCCATATAGCAATACAGATTTTGGGGTATCACCAGTAACCAAGGCCATTCTTTTCCCACATAACCAGCCCTGAGTCCTTCTATCACTCCTCCTTCTTTTTATCCTACTCTTATCCTCAACTCTACCCACAATATCACGTACCATCAAATCAGTCCCTATGTAGCTAGCATCACATCAAACAGCATTACATCCTCCTTAACTGCTTGTTCTTCTTCGGCTGAAAGAGGCTTGCAAATCAGACTGCTTTGGTGTAAGCAGCGCTCATCAGCTTTCTCCTTATCAGCTTCGTACTGCCTATCAACTACTCAAGTAGCGTGGCTTTGCAGTCACTCCCTCGGACAAGGCAAATTTGCCAAAATAAGGGAATACAGTATCGACGATGCGCGAGTCATGCACCAATTCGACGACGAGAGGGGAAATTTCATCTGAACTCTGCGCCTCCCTTTCTCATCCATATTCCCATTACCACAATTTCGACTGCATTTGATTCCATCGTTTACGCTATATTAATGTCATTCAACTGCTGAGGTAAAAAGCACATGTTTTTCCTTGGCGCCCCTGACAAGGCATGCTCGCAGCCAGGTGTACGAATTTCTCCGATCATGGTCCCCTCTAAATACGAAACAATGACAAAATACTTCAATCGAGAACGACTGAAACACAATCAATGCTCAAACCTCTTCCATTATGAAGCCAAACCCCTGAATACTCGTGATCATGGATATCGCCTAGGAAAGCTTATGCTTATTATCCTTCATGGAAACCCACTCTCGCTACCCGAGATTAAACCTTGGAGACGATCAAGGGTTTCACGAATCACCCTTGTCATCCACTGACTGTGACCCAAGCACACAAGTAAGAGGGTAGGTAACATGTGAAGTACTTGAACATCGTATAAGATGCAACTTCCCTACCCCTGAGCTAGCACGAGCACATTCTTTCGATCTCAATGACGACTCCCGATGGCGATAGGCGCATCTACCGCCTGCTCGATTCCATTCAGGCACTTGTGGATCTTATTCTTATCCACGCGTATGCCAAATGCTTCACGTGTCTTTTGCAAAGCAGGCTGGGAGTACGTGGTGATGTCTTGACATTCTCGGCGATCGTCACAAGAGTGTATATAGCCCCAGGACTACCCTTAAAAAGCTCTACTTCTTCTCTGAACACGTGCTTCCCAGTAAAGAACATTGAAAGTGATTGGTGTTTGTGATTGCTATCGACTATGCGCGTCTTCTCAAGTCTATCGCTGACTGCTTGCCTATTAGCCAGCATCGCAGCAGCAGCAACACTACCGTCACCGGACGTGAACATCGATCGTAAAAACAAAACAGGGAAAGCTCACAAGCCAAAACCAAGCAAGGCGACAGGCACATTACCGCCTCAAATCAACAGCGTGGAAATCATTGATTCCATTTCCGACGATTCATTTAATCCTTCGATATACCGTGACGGCGGTGGCGGAGGCTACATCAATGGTTACAATATCATATCCTTTTCTGACAGTTTCACCACTGGTGGGAATGTCCTTCAAAACTACACTTCTTTTGTACACAATAGCTTTGCTTACTTTGGCGTCGTAAGCACAGTCCGAGGATAGGGCAATCTTTCGGCTTGCTGACGGCGAAATAGAACAAGAAGAATAATCCCACAAAAGTATTCGACTTTGGCTCCCAAGTTCATCCAGAGACTGGCTACCGCACCTTTCTTTCTACAGGTCTCAACGCACAAGGGAATGAGACGACTGCACCAAATACAAACGTCGCGGTCTGGCCAAACAGTGAAGCCCCCATTGCCATTATCCACAATTGCCTGCTAAACCGGTATAGGCAACATGATACCCCTGCCCAACGGCAAGTCCGCAATGGCCGTCTACAACGTCTACAACCTCAGCTCCGGCGCCATCATCTACAATACCGTCGCACAGATCGACGTAGTATCGCCGCATTCTCTGGCCTTGGCGCCGGGAAACACAATCACTGCTAATCGCATCGTGCCGCGCTTCTTCTACGTAAGCATTTCCTCATCACAAACGACTGCACACAATTAAGACCCACGTCATTTTCCCCTCGTTATGGCGAGAATTCCGGGATATGGAGACGAGATTGACGATTGCACAGGCCACCGAAAACCTCTACGGCTCCTTCGCAACATACACATCCCTCAGCCAAAAAGGCGAGCCCTCAGACAACAACATCTACTTCCTCTCCACCTCCTCCACCGGCATTAAACTCGCTCGCGCCCCCTCGGCATCCCCTACAGACCGCTCCACATTCCGTTACTTCTACCCCTCCGACGGTAGCTGGGCCAAAACGCAACCCCACGTCTCAAACACTCTCGCCAACATCCTCACCTGGAGCTACACCAATCCGTACGACGGCAGCCGCCATGGCCCGGGCACCGGCGATGTCTTTTGGAACGTTTACTATGGGACGTATTTGTTGGTGTTTCAGAGCGATGGGATCAGTAGTGCTTTTTTCGTGAGCTATTCGACGAGTGGGATGGTGACGGGGCCGTGGAGTGAGCCTGTTCAGTTCTGGAATCCCCCGGTTAATAGCATGTGTACGAAGTGGAGTCCGAATTGGAATTTTAATTATGCGGTGAGTGAACGGAGACTTGATGAGGGAGAGGAGGGGAATGTGTGCTGACGAGGTTAGGGACATGCGTATCCGAGTTGGGATCCTAGTGGGCAGACGTTGCTGATTAGTTGGTCGAGTTGTAATGCTTGGACGAGTATGGCTACTGTGACTTTCGGGAAGTGATGAGTTCGTTGTACTGGGGTATGGTTGCAGGTTAGACTTTTGGGTTCTGGATATTATATTGAGGTTTGTTTCACGTCTATATCCCTGCTTTTAGAGCATTCGTTTCTCTAGCAAGATTACAGCTTCGCTTCGCCTCTTTTGTCACGTTCCATGACATTCAGGATGCTTTCCCATACCACCAACTGAAACCACGGGAAAAGCCCATAACATCACACGGAAAATACCATAATGCGGGCATCATATCTCGTCAGTCTCATAAGCCATTTTCTCATAGCGCAGGCGTTACCATTCCCTTGTTTTCTAGCGAAACCCATCATAACTTTTCGTAATCGTCGTTCTCATAGGCGTCATCTTCGTCAACAATCGTCGTCGTGATCATCAACGGCATAATCCTTGTATGTCGTTTCGCAATCGTTTAATCATCATTTGATTCTTTGTTCTCCTCGGCACCGTCACGAGACATTGGAGAGTCCCGACGAGCTTTCTTACGCGCCGAAGACTTCTCCCGTTCCCTCGAAGACTCATTACGTTCCGTCCAATCATGTTGCGCGTTCATAAGCTCCTCGTCGAGTTCTGTGACCTGAGAATCTCGCGTTTCCAAGTGAGCCTTGATGATCCTCAGTTTCGCTTCACATATCACCGTCTCCCACCTCTTTTCTTCATGTGGATCGTACTTGAGATGATAAAGAATGTCATCGTACAAATAGGGCTCTTCCGTGTAGGCTTCTTTCAAGGGTTCAGCGATTTCGCGAACCCGTTGGCATTCCCCAATCACCTGCAGGAGCAGACGCTGGCGGTCATCATGAGGGCACTTTTCTAAGCTCTCCACGACAAGCAGATTGTAACTTTTGATGTGGAGGAGCAGTTGCTTCACTTTCTCGACCGCTGGGTAATTTGGAAGATCGTCTCGGTCGAAGATGCCCTCTTCCTTGTCGAAAAGCTTCTGAGGATCTTCATCGTATAATTTCTGCCACTTTTCCATGCTCTCTAGAAGCTCTTGTGCTGGGACAGGAGACCAGAGAGTAGGCATGTCGGCAATAAATCGGGCAAGTCGAGCTTTTCTCTCCAAATTATGCTCTCTATTGCTCGTTGATTAGCTGTAATGATAACGTGACAGTAATTAGCAATCAAACCTCGGTGAAGCCAACTAAGTTTAACCCGACAAACTCGACCACGCTTGGTAAACTTTGTCAACTCACTCGAGAATTTGTTTTGATAACCTGGTAGCACCCTCCCTGGGCGATCACCGTGATGTTTTGATGTGTCAGGAGATGCTTGATGCAGGGAAAGTGAAAGTGAAAGTGGTCGATCGAACTTTAAAATTGATTTAGAGGGGCCGGAGTTGTGCCGCAAGGACGAACGATTCATGACGTATGCAGGCGTTAATTAAATCGTTCGGCATGCCTCTGCGTTTTAAGCTCTTCTAACGATTGTAGGAAGTAGAGCTTTCAGTCGCCGGCATGACGCTACACGCATCATTGACATCAGTCTTATCCTATGAAGTACACTTCTCTACTTTAGAAAAATCACAAATGAGCATTTTTCATCGCGTTCAGGGGAAGATCTGGTGGAGCCCCACTTGCGGAATCTCGGCAACAGTTTTGATCGCTAAACGGCACCACTTTTTCGATCTGCAGATTCGCGATGGTGTTTTTCGACAGGAAGACGTCATTGATATAGACTTTCAATTCTGCTCAACATTCAACGCTGCTTGGCGCTGTAGACTATACAAAGTGCCGTCCTCCCGCATGTACTCTCTTATGTGGTATCTTGTGTAGTTTGTCTAAGTCGCTCCTTGTGATCTTCGCGCCTGTTGTGGCGCAACTGCAGAACAAGATGGTCGCCTCACTCATCAGAGAATCTGCCTTTGGCCAGTTCATGCGCCTGATATCTGGCAAGAGAATATTCAAGTATCCTGAAGAAATAGATCCAACCCCATGGATCGAGAAATATGGACCTGAAGCCACTGCGAAAGACCGCCAAAGACCCAGATCACCCCCTTCAGACGACGACAAGAACGACGAAAAAGATGAAGACGAAAAAGACGACCCAGAATTCAAGTTTACTGGACCATATGCCAAGGATACTGCACCTGCTCCATATGTTCCACGAGGACCCGAGAGTGCGCAGAGACAACAGCGACAATATCAATCCGATGCCTCCAGACATAACTCAGGCTCAACCTCAAGAACGCGCGTGGGCAGTGAGGATGAGAGCGAAAAGGGCAAGAACTCCAAATCAAAGAATGGAGACGAGGAAGAGAAGGGCAAGGACTACACACTCGTCGAGTTCGATGAAAACGATCCTGAAAACCCCATGAATTGGAGTCACGCCAAAAAGTTCTTTGTCACTTTCGAAATATGTTTATTAACCTTCGGCGTTTACATCGGCTCTGCCATCTACTCAGCTGGTATTCAGTCAGTTTCCATGGAGTTCGGTGTCAGCGAAGTTGCGGCGACACTCGGCTTGACACTTTTCGTCGCTGGCTACGGAGTGGGACCCCTCATCTGGGCTCCCATGAGCGAAATCCCGCAAATAGGGAGGAACCCAGTATACATCCTTACGTTGTTTATCTTCGTGGTCCTCCAAGTACCGACGGCATTGGCTGTCAACTTTGGCATGTTGCTGGCTTTCCGATTCATCACGGGATTCGTGGGTTCGCCTGTGCTGGCAACTGGCGGTGCCTCTATTGGCGACATGTATAGGCCTCAGAAACGTGCCTATGGTATCGCTATTTGGGGTATTGCCGCTGTTTGCGGTCCCGTCATGGGTCCTGTTGTTGGAGGCTGGGCAGCTATGTTCGAAGGTAAGCAGGATTAGTTCTGTCCCTTCCCATATACATAAACTATGAGCTCAGCAGAAGAGGGAAACAGGATGAAAGGTGTCAGCTTTTGGG
>Ga0181467_100857_pt1 | contig 14547 bp, 13 predicted proteins | sample InSIn5gowninarea_2_FD_119079 | JGI IMG/M metagenome (GOLD analysis project Ga0181467, IMG submission 119079) | Clean room microbial communities from NASA Spacecraft Assembly Facility at Jet Propulsion Laboratory, Pasadena, California, USA -... ... | reverse complement strand
CCCAACAACATATCACCACTCCCAACATCACCTCGCATCATATCAACCCTCATAGTGAACTGATACGTTCCAATACGCAGCGTCAACTCCGCGTCATAACGTACGGACAGGGATCGACCATCGGCTATTGTGGCGTGGTATGTGCCTCTGCGGCGGGGACCCCATTGGAGGCCTATTTGGCGGGCGGATGCGTAGGGCATGCAGGTGCGGGTGCAGCCTAAGTCGACTAGGATTGTGAAGGGGTGGTGCTGGGACTGGACTATGGCTGTGCCGTGGAGGTAGAGCATTTCGTCTTTGTTGTTGTTGGTGGATGGCATTTTGGGGAGGTGATGTGGGGTGTACTGTATGTGTTAGGTAATTGATTGGGATCTTGATTTGGTGGGTTGGATTCCTGGACACGGTCGATCGTGTTCGCTGGTGGCGGACGATGCCTTATTGTGTCGCTGGAGTTGAGAACTCTGTGGTGGATGGATTGGTTGTCGGTCTTGAAATAGTCGAGAACTGCTGGTGACATTGCAGTGGCCTAGACATGACGACTATAGATCGTACTTCTGGAGGACGCCTCAGTCACAGGTGGGTGCTCGACTGCGTAAGTAAATACACCTCCTACCTACGTGGGTGGTAGTGTCCAGTCCAAGTCACCAGACTTGAGTCGTTCTCAGAAGCAGAGATGAGCTGAGCTGAGCAGCAGTCCTTTGCCAGTATGAACCAAACGTTTGTGCTGACCAGCCCCTCCTACCGCCTCCTCTTCACCTCGAAGAGGGAACATTGTAGCTCGGTATCCGTGCCACAGCCTTAAGCCGACGTAACGTTTGCTGTTGCACTTCCCTAACAATATCGCCACCTTTCATAACAGATCTGACAAGTCCCACACCAGTCCCAGCATAAGTCGTGATACGCCCACCAACACCCCAACCACCATCCCCCTCTTTCTCCATAGCCTCATCGTAAAGCTTCTTGTTCTCCTCAAGCGTCATGCCACCATTATGATCATGAAAACTCTGGTTAAGCACGCCTCGCGCATTATACCCCTTCGGCCAAAGCGTTATCCCTCTCAGCTGATCATATACCTTTGTCCTCGCCGTATTCAACCCCCCATCTGAAGCCCTCACAACTTCTCTTCTGTACCCCTCAGCAACACTCGCCTCCTCACTCGCAAGAAACCTTGTCCCCAAACAAACACCATCCGCACCGAGCATAAGCGCCGCAGCCGCACCACGACCATCCACAATCCCTCCCGCAGCAATCAAATTGATATCCCCCTTCAACCCCTCCGCCTCCAACGCATCCGCAACCTCCGGCACAAGCGAAACAATACCAGCCCCAGTCTCCAGCCCATGACCCCCAGCATCAGTCCCCTGCACAACAAGCACATCCGGCCTCGCCTCTCCCCGTGCAGTCCCAACCTCCAACGCATCCCTCACAGACCCAACCTGCACCCACACCGCCGTCCTCCCTCCCCCAGCCCTTCGTATCTTCTCCGTCCAAACCGCATAATCACTATTCCTATGCGCCCCAAACAGCCACACAGCAGCAGGCTTCCACTTCGCAACCGCAGCCACAGCTTTCTCAAGCTCCTCCGCGGCTGCCCACGAAAACAGTCCGAACCCAACAGGAAGAACCCCAGTCTTCTCATAGTAACTCTGAAGCCCCGCATGACCCTGGTCGGGGTTCTCTTTGATGAGTCGAGCAGCCTGTTCAAGATACGAGTCTACCTCGCTGAGTTTGTCAGCGGCCCCGATGAAGCCAAAGCCACCGGCTGCTGAGACCGCGACGGCTAAGGGTGCCATTGCGATCAGGCGCATGGGCGCGCAGACGATTAGCGGTGAGGTCGTCCATGGATAGCGCGCTTCTAATGACGGTACCATTGTGTTTCGTAGTGACCGACGTTGATGCAGCCCTCGCTGGAAACTGTAATAGATGCGCGTTCTTGTGACGCTGGCCCCGTTGAGGATGAATTGTTTTTAATAGCAGTTTTACTCGACTTTGAGTATTCTTAACGATCTGCAGCAGATTACATATACAGTAGGTGCAGTCGTTGTTTCGGATGTAAGCGACTACATATGACTACAGTTTGCTGTAAGGCGTCCTATGAGCATTTTCCCGGTTGGTCCGGAGTATGAGCAATATACTGTAGCTCTTTCTGCTATCCGTTTTGTAGGTAGGCATAGGGTTTTCACCAAAACGGACCAATGCTCACATTATTTCGCATAGGCGTGATCTTGAGGGTTTATTTACGTGTGCATCGGGTGTATACATTCTTGGCCTTTTTGAGAAGGGATCTAGCTGCTGTTTCACAACTGATTTTACTCCATTGTTCCGCCCTGTTTTGTGTCCAGACATACGGTATATATGATCAACCATCCTCACTGGCATCGGCACTTTCGAGTTCTGTCAATACCACAATCGTGTCTTCCTTGTTGAATGCTGTGGCAATGACCTCGGTTCGTTCATAGCCTTTATAGATGATAGAGGAGAAGACGAAATGAGGGGAATACATGCATACCCCTTATGGACCTACCTACAGTTTTGTGAAACGACGACGAACACGTTTATATTATAGACCTAGATGCATAATAGTACTTACATTCACTGAGCACGAATCGTAGCAAGAAGCACACACAAGTAGCATCACCGAAATAGGAAACAAAAACACCTCCACCAGAAAAATGACAACATTAAACAGCGAAATCAACTACTCCAACCTCAAAGACAAATCCGTCATCATCACCGGCGGCGCCAGCGGCCTAGGCGAAGCAACAACAATCAAATTCGCCTCACACGGCGCGTACGTTACGATCGCGGACGCAGCAGTCGATGCTGGACGCGCTCTTGCAAAACGGCTGACAGACCAAGGACAACATGTTAGTTTTGTGGAGTGCGATACGACGGATTGGACGGCATCGGTGAATGCGTTTAAGCATGCTGTGCAATTCACGCCAGGTGGGAAGCCGAGGCTAGATGTTGCGATTTTGTTTGCGGGGACGGATGGCGCGAGGAAGGGGCTTGTGGATGAGGTGCTGCAGGCCGGGAAGGAGGTTTCGCTGGATGTTGATCCTGTGGCGCCGGTTATGAAGGCTGTGCAGGTGAATTTGGTGGGAGAGTATATGTCTGCGGCGTTGGCGTTGCATTATTTCCGTTTGCCTGGGGCTGCTGGAGGGAAGAAGAGTCTTGTGTTGGTGTCGTCGATGACGGGGTATATTGATATCCCGTATAATACGGATTACAGCGTGTCGAAATTTGCGATTCGAGGGCTGTTTCGGAGTATTAGGGGACAGGCACATCGTGTTAATGCCCGGGTTAACAATCTTCTACCTGGGTATGTGCTTACGCCGCTGACGAAGAAGGTTCATCAGATTGATGATCCGAGTCAAGTGAGTAAGGCGACAGGGTATGTATTGCCTTGGGCACCCATTGATTATGTTGTTGAAGCGTGTGCGAGATGCGCGACGGATGACAGTCTTGATGGGCGGGCATTGGGAGTGTTTCCAAGTGGTGTGGTTGATATTGAGGAAGAGGTTGAGACTGGTTATGGTGGAGGAAAGATTTTGGAGGTCCTTGAACGGGACGGCTTCTTTGATATTCCCAGCTTGTTTCCTAAGAAGTCATAGACCATGTCGCGTAAATGACTATTCGAGAAGGCTAAATCGAACACTTCTGTATAATATGTGTTGTACTCGACTCTAATGGCGCGTGACAAAAATATGGCATGGGAGATGTGGGCAGAGAACAATAAGATGCAAGGACGACTGGAAATTATAAAATAGAGCGATAACTGGCTTGCTGAATTATGTGCCATAATGGCCACCCGATATTGGGTCAAATGGCCGGACATCATTGCTGAAAACTCTACCTAGCCGGCCATATAAGGTGTACCTGATAAGTGTGTGCTTGGCTTGGAGAGCACTTCAAACCACGATTCATCCCAGTACTCAATAACAACATTATTTCTTACACACCCTTCTAACCTGCCTAACTCGTCTTGCACGTCTACACAGCTATCTCGCGCATGCTTCTGGACGATGGTTGACACGGCCTAATTCCTTCAATGAGAGCAACAGCTAGTTGTACTGCTTCTGGGGAACAACAACAACAACAACAACAGTAATGGAACGATGCCTGGTTGAATGGCCGCTCGAATATCATGTTAACGATGACTTGCTCCTCCAGCCCAAATTTTTGATAAAGAGCTCAATGCTTTGAGTCAAGAGCTCATCACCTACACTCACTTCTGTCAACCATGCATGAGTACTGTTTCATTTGAACTAATCCTCTCTTTCTTCTAAGTTAGCTTTTCGCAACCTACTGAATTCACAGGACTGTTACAAGCATAAGACTGAGACCTCCTTGGGTATTTCGTCGTGCTTTGATGGACTGTCTCTCCGAACCGAGGCCAAGAAGTGGATGGCTCTTTGCGTTGTTGCAACATGCCTTCTCCCGAAGTTGCTGTATCGTGGACATGGCGGACTTCCTGAAAGTGAAACAAGACATCTGAGATTGAACAATGACTGCTCTCCTTTACTCGCCGCGAGGTTCTGGTGCTGGACTCATCGGCTTTGTGGCACACGCAACTCTTTATGGTGCTCTTTGTCCGAGTCAATAGTGTTGTTAAGCTACAAAGCCGAAGAAAGCAGCCTTGTAAGCTAGACAAAGATCCAGTACAATGACTTTGTGAAGTTACCTCATTTATATATCGAATATACTTCTCTTCCCAACTTGGACTTTGATTCTTCCACCCGAACCAAATACGAATACTGTGTACATTGACTGTCCACAACCCATTAACCAACCTCACTATCATCAACCAAAACCTACTCAGCCGGTCGGAGTCTCGATACAAACACACAACCGAAACCATGGCACCCCTTCCCAAAGGTATGTTCATAAATACGAGTTACACACGTGAGAGACCGATATACCAGCCGCAGGACGGCGAACAACACCCCCATCCCATCTTCCTAAGCTCATTCACAACATCCCCACAAACCGCAGAATTTCCACCCCTCCCCATCCTCTACAGCCAAGAATGGGACAAACTCCTACCATTGCTAGAAGAAGTCCCAGATCCACCGTTACCCCGAGAGCGGCGCAACGCGCTCAGTAACCCAGCCGGCATGGGAGCCAATGACAATCCAAACCACCAGAACACACCACCATGGTATGCATTGCAAACCTTCGAATCCCGTGCTGACATAACAGTCGACGACCAACATGTCGACATTTACGAGGATGTTGAGCACCGCTTTGAACAGGAATGGAACGATTCTCTCGTCCTACCCGGACAGCGCACACGAGGTCCGGTTCCGATCTACATCAACCCAACCACTCCAGAACCCTCCTCCACCCCAAACCACGTCACAAGCACCACAACCACGCCTTCCACAGCTTCAACCTCCATCACCGACGACATCCCCATCCCTGAAACCCTATCCCGAACTCAATTCTCCCGCCCTCTCCGCCGAAGCGCATGCTCCTACTGCCGCCGCCGCAAAAAACGCTGCAGCGCCGCCCACGACGGTCCCTGGCCCTGCACAGTCTGTTTAGACCGCGAACGCGACTCAATCCGCGTTCTACAGAACCGTGCCTCCGACTCTGCCGAGATTGATGAGAGTCGTATCTACAGAGCCAAGGACTTTTGTTTCACGGAGGAAACGCCTGCGTATTTGAGGTTTATGGTTAGGCAGCCGAAGTGGAAGGGTGCGGAGGGGTGGGAGGGGAAGAGGTTTGAGATGCAGCTTAGGAGGGAGAGGGAGATGGAGGACGAAAAGAAGAGGTTGAGAATGGAGGAGGAGATGCAGGTGATGGATCTGGATGGTGATGAGTGGGAGGATGAGGATGAGGAATAGATTCTGCTGGACGGAAATGTGCGGAGAGGATGTTTGGGCTGGACCTGGACGTCTTTTTTGTTTGTTGTTGGGCGGTGATTTGTCGTTCTTCATTTTGTATTGTGGACTGCGAGGAAAGTCATGGCTGGTTCATGGTTTGCTTGTTGCTGGTTGTCACATATAACACTCTTTTGGTTGTCATCAAACCAGCCGTAAATGAGCATTCAATACTCTCACCACATATATGCCTGCCATCGTAAACAGAACCACGTATACTCCAATTAGTCAATGTCACCCACTCCTTTAGATTAGTTCCACTTCAGCTATACTTCCAATTGAAACAATCCTGACAATCATAGTCCTCATCACTCTCACAACTCGGCACATCATCATAAACCTCCAAAACATTTTCAATCACATAATTAATCCGATGATTACCAATACTGACATGCCACCCCTTATCACGAACAGTATCATACTGACACCTCTTGCCCGTAAAACACTGACTTTCGAACGAAAAGCCCGCGAACGAGCAGCTGGCGAAGTAGCCATTACAAGCGCCCATAAAGACTGGATCGGCGGTGTTGCCAAAATGATATGCTGTGGGATTGTGAGGCTGTATGAGACCCATTCGTTCGGCCGGAAGTCGCTCAGGAGGTGCTTCAAAAGTGACAACGGGGACGTTCAGTGTTAAGCCAACCAGGCTGGCAATTGCACCACCAAGTGAGTGACCAACGGCCCAGAAGGTCGCATGGGGATATTTGAGCTTCATCTTGTGCATGGTTGTGAGAGCTGCGTTGTAATATGAATCGTTTTGCAGCAGGGAATTCGTGAGACAGGTTGAGTCACATTGATAAAGGCCTGTTGAGCAGTTGCAGACGGGTGAATAGTGGTAGGGCTGTTGAGCGCCACAACAACAGCTGAAGAGGCGGTTGTCATTTAGACTGTCTCTGCTGGTTATTCTGTCACTCAAAAGAGCGATTGACGTGCCCTTGTATGCTACGATGACTATAGAATCATCCTTGTTTGTGAAGACGTGCCCTCTAAGCCCATCGTCTTTCCAACCAAAACGGTCGGTAAAGTTGAAACCAAGGCTTGTATTGAGCCAGCCAGGTCCCCAAGGGTCCAAGAGGTATGCATCGGACGTCATCTTGGCCAAGTTGACGACCGTTTCTTTGTCGCTAGTGTTAGGCAGTACGTTGAAAGACTCAACCAGGAGCTCTTGCTGGGATTGCATAGGTGTTCGAGCAGTATCAGGGATTGTTGACTGTTGAACAGCGTGGCTCAGCAGCTTCAATTTTGCGGGGATATACTTGATATGGTCTTCGGTCGCAAACAAGCTGTCGAGATTTTCGATCTGGAGATGTCCCCTGTCATGGCGAGACTTGACAGCCAGAACAGGTTCGAGATCATGGTAGAAAGAGTGACGATGGCGGAACAAGTGTTCTGCCGCTTTCTCGTTCTCCATTCCAACGGTGTTTTTGGATCGCAGTACACCATCAGCATCGAGGCTGTGGCAAATGGAGGAACGCCACAAAGCCATCAGCCATAACAGGAAAATCACGGTTGTGGCCATGTTGTTCGTTGAGTCAATGAATCTTCAACAATTGACCGGCAGGCAGTCAGACACAGCTGAGCTTCGGGAGGTTTAGTAGATGTGTGTTCAATGTTTTGTCTTACATGAACAGGGTACGTTAGTACATCATAGCTCTGATCACTCAGGCAGACATCAATCCTACCATCCGTCACACTGCGGGCACGACACCACTGTAGAATGGCTGATCAGTTCACACACGAAAAACGTTCTCGAACGAACCACAGGACACGCCTAACGCTCATGAAGAGCAAGTCGTTCTGAAAGGGGAGACAATGAAGATAGGTAAGAAGGACAAGCTGAGAGGTAAGGGAGGCAGCCTAATAATATGTGCAGCTTCAGGATCTATGATCTCACTGTTGGACAGTGGTCGGAATCAGTAGTCGTAAAGAATTCAGACGAGTGTAGGTGCGACTATAACATCATTACTTCTCAACACTTACTATCAGCACCGACAGCACGTTTAGACAATATGTTGTAGCTTTCAAGGAGGAAAATTATAACTCCAAGTGTTGATACAATGTAAGGGTATCGAATGATGACAACTCGAGATCGTGACTGCCATATGCGGAGACTAGCAACACTTCACCCCCACGTGATTATGTACTTACATGTACCTATATATGCATATACATAGCCAAACCAACCCTTCTATCTTGCTAACACCAATACTCACCGAGGGAGAAACTATAGCACTAGATACGAGCGGCCAATAGAACAACAAAACCAACAAGACTTTTCCCCCACCAATCACTCAAAATGCGTACCCAAGCCATCGTCGTTGACAGCCCCGGAGCCCCATTCAAGTTTCAACCCCTCGACCTCGACTCACCCATGCGCGACGACGAAGTCCACGTCAAAATAAAAGCAACCGGCATCTGCCACACAGACGTAATCTTCTCCAAAGAAACCACCATGCCAGACATGTTCCCCGGCGTCATGGGCCACGAAGGCGCCGGCATAGTCCAAGCCATCGGCCCAAAAGTCACCCGCGTCCAGCCAGGCGACCATGTAATAATCACATTCTCCTGCTGCGGCGAATGCCCCTACTGCGAGCGGAAACAGACAGGCTACTGCGACCTGTGGTTCCAATATAACTTCGGCATCGGCCGGCTCGACGGGTCCAAAGCATTCACGTACCCCCGTAACAGCAGCGGCGGCAGCAACGGAGGACAACCCGTATGCTCACACTTCTTCGGCCAAAGCAGTTTCGCGCGGGACATCTACGTCAAAGACACCGGCCTCGTAGTCATATCCAACAAATCCATTCCCTTCCACCACCTAGCCCCCTTAGCCTGCGGCCTCATGACCGGCGCCGGCGCCATGCTCAACGTTCTCGCGCCAACACCAGACATGACCGTCGCCGTCGTAGGCACAGGCTCAGTCGGGCTCTCCGCCATCATGGCGTTAAAAATGCTCGACAAACCACCGAAAAGAATAATAGCAGTCGATATCGTGCCGTCGCGTCTCGAACTCGCGCGCTCGTTTGGTGCGACTCACGGTGTGAATAGTAAGCTTAGACCCGATTTGATGTCTGTGCTGCTGGATATTACGGATGGGAGGGGTATTGATGGTTCGATTGATACTACGGGTCGTCCGGATGTGATTCAGAGCTTGATACATAGCTGTGCGCGGAAGGGCAAGGTGGTTACTATTGGTACTGGTGGTGTTACGACGAACGTGGAGATTAATCTCTTTGAGATTGTGCAGGCGGGCTGTTCTTATGTCGGCTGTCAGCAGGGAGATTGCTATCCTCAGGAGTTTTTGCCGCGACTTTTGGCGGCGAGTGAAGAGGGCAAGTTCCCTTATGAGAAACTGCTGAAGACCTATCCCGCCAAAGATGTGGAGAAAGCGATACATGATATGGAAAAAGGTGAAACTATCAAACCAGTGTTGCTGTGGGATTGACTTTTATCTCATCCTTGAGGGGAACATCCTTATTAATGCCACGTCAACTGATCAACACTCAAGCCTCATCACTTTTTATGGAAGTACGCTCCCTCGCAAATCCGTCCACGGAACCAATACTCTTCGCGCTCGATACGATCCTCAACGAAGTGTCAGTAAGTCAACCATTAATAATCTCCAACGTCTCCGCCCGCTCTCGTCAACAGATCATATACACGCGCCGGAAGCTTGTACTTGACCAGCCCAGCAAAGACCATTAGGTCACGCGCTATCTGTCCAAGCTGGCCCTTCAATGTCTCCATCTGCTCCTTCGCTTCTGTACCTCCCCAACTTCCCTCCCTAGCGACCTTCTCCTTCTCACCTCCAATAGCTTTAACACACCAAAGTATAACCAACCCTGCACAACGTGTGACAACCTGTGGAAGACTAGAGAACGCTGTTGCCATCTGCCGGATCTTGCTGATATCGCCACGTGCGCCCAGAGGGAGGATATTCATTTCGTTGAGCTCCTCAAGAGCACGGAGGTATTCCGGTGCTGTTGGATGCTCAATTTTTGCTCGAGCTGAAAGCATCACGAGGAGCGTTCTTAGGGTTTCCCGGTTGGATGATGTGATGCGAGAGAAGTAGGAGGCATTGCTACTGTAGAGATTTGCCATGTTCGCCGCGAGCTCGGCCGGAGATGAAGTCGACTGTGTAAGAGAGAGAGAGGAGTTAGGTTGAGTCGACCCTGATGCCTGAGAAGCATTGTCTGACCCATCGTTGGTGTGTCGAGGTTTCAATGGTTGAAGAGAGATGGGCGCGTCTCCAAGTTCGACAGCCACGGCATCGGCAAGGGCGCGATTGAGGACAGCAGTAACATTGTCATAGTCGTCACAGAGGTGGTAAAGCAGAACTGCATCAGCGACTTGACCACGGGAATCAGCGACTGAGGCGGCCTGGCTGGTGATGAAGCGGAGAAACTGTTCTTGAGATTCTAAGCGGATGAGTTTTGCACGTTGTTCAATGGCACCGCGAATGCGAGAACCGTCAGAGCGAATGTCGCCTAGAAGGGCTGCAAACTCCCTGGTTTCGAGGCAAAGTTCGCGAAGACATTCATGACAGGCGGTTGTGTGGACATTGCCAATCGATGTTGGTGTGAGGTCGGAGTTGAGGCAGATTAAGGCTAGGTAATCGACTGCCTGTACAGGGAGGGCGGCTCGGAAAAGCGTTGTGTAATACGCAACCAGGGGGACAAAGTTGATTTGTGGCTGTTGTTTGGTTGAATAGGTCACTACTTTTGTTAGCTTTCTTCCCCAGCATTGGGTCTCCATTGACTTACAAAGCTCATTCCCAGCAGTTTGATAATCCGATACACGCAACAGACCATAGTAAGTGAGTGCTATGGCAAAGTGAACAGCACTGAGAGGGTTGTAGCTGTGCAAGTAATCCACAGCCTGCTCAAACATTCCAGCCAGAATCTGCATCAGGAAGAACGTGCCATATGAGTTTGCCGCATCAGTTTGTGCCTTTGGAAAGTGTTTTTCGCCAATCTCACGGACAGTCTCGCAGATCTGATCCAAGCCAAACACGTCTCCAGCCGCATCTTCAGCCGAATCAGCTTCCCGTGCCAGGGAGAACTGCAACCACAGCCAATCCTCAACACCTTGTCCGACAATTTCAAGATTTCGTTGTGCCAGATCGCACCTTCCAATTACTTTGTAACATGCCATACGATATGGATCAACAGTTCCTTTCGGCGCATTCTTGGCGCGTTGTTGGTATTCACCATCAATCATGTCTTGCAATTTCTTGCCAAGCCTCCGATCAGGACTGTTAGCATAAGATGTTAGGTAGGAGACAAAGCGCCGATCAGTTGACTGAAAGGCGGTATCACTGTTGACATAATCCACAGCCTCTTTCACAAACCCAGATCTCAGGAGATAAAATATGATAATCCAGCAGTAATCTCCGTTTTCACCAATTTGCTGCAGGTCCGAGCCTTCTGGTGCTAAATCGTGTCTTTCAGCCCGGACTCGGATATATGCTCGGATTTTGTTGATGATAGATGGCATGCCCCCTATCTGTGCAGTCCGAGGGCTGCTTCTGATTAGGGTTTCAACCTCTGTATAGAAGGACTTCTCAAGGTAAGTTCGTGAACCATACAATATCTGCTTCTTGAGCTTGATTGCCTCTTCAGGATTAGAATCATCTTCCGCGTGTGCCTTAACAAATTGTCGTTCTTTTAGACCGCGAGTGGCCGAGCTCTCTTTTGTGATGTCCTCGAGCGCTTCGTAGGCATCAACGAGCTGCTTCGGAACATCTCGAGGAAATTCCGTTTCCACTGCCTTGTATTCTTGTAGAACATTGTATGGTCTCTCTTCAAGTCGGGTCTTATTCATAGCTTCAACCTTGTCGACAAAAGCACGCTCCTTGCCACGTAAGTCACGGATGGACTGATGCTTACTCAGCCCACTTGATATGTTAGTGACAGGGCCGCCGAAGAAGGAGGAGCTGCCTGCAACGGAACTGGCGTTGCCAATCATTGACTTGTCCAGTGCGGACCTGCCAAACACACTCCTTCTGCTCTCTTTATTCTTTGCCGGTGATTGAGTGCGGCCAAAACTGCCGGTAAATGCTCCGGAGCCATCAGTGTTGTCGTCTCTGGCAATGAGGCCAAAATGTTGCATAATCCTCTTTTTCTGCTCGTCAAAATCGATGCCTAAACTTTCCTCGATGAACTTGTCGACGTCTTGGTAGACACGATCCATGCTTTCGCGGAGCATAGCCTCTCTCCCCTTGGTCTGCATACCTTTGAGGTAGGCGCTGCCTTCCTCTGCAAAATCGACACGAGTGGATGAGATTATAGGTTGTGGGACATCAGCGTCAAGCTTCTGAAAATCTCTGTATGCTTGGCCGGGTGTTACACCAGAACCAGACAAGAGGTAATGGGCTCTGCTATCTCCTGCAGTAGAATGGCCTAGCTTCTGATTTTTCTGACCGAGCTCCTGCGCTCGCCTCGCGAGATCACCAAGGTCCATATTCATACTCGGCAGTTGATCCAACTGGCCAACATGATCGGCATTATTGAGCTTGACTTTTTTCTTCTGTCTCTCCAGAAGTCCATTGAAATATGCGGATTCCTTTGCGAAAGCAGGGGCTGACTCGAACTGGGTGTTCACATTCTGGGGCTGAGCTGTGTTTGTCAGTCCGAAGTTCGGTGTGTTTGTTGACTGACCGAAGGTCGATCCTAGGCTGAAAGATGGGGGCTGTGTCGTGGACGTTGTGGCACCTGCTTGATTGAAAATGTTCGTAGTCGGCTTCGCTGTCATGGAAAATAGTCCAGTGGAAGCGCCTGCAGCAGCAGCAGGAGTAGCGCCAAAGAGGCCAGTCGGTGCCGGAGTAGCAGTAGTTGTGGTGGCTCCGAACAAGCTGCCTGCTGCTGGTGCTGGGGTGACAGTTGCATTTGTACTTGGTGGTGGATTTAAACTGAATGTTGGAAGTGAAGGTGTGCCAGAGGATGTCGTTGGCTGCGAATTACCCCCGAGGCCACTGAACATAGGAGATTGCCCTCGAGCTGTGGTTGTTGATAGTGGTTCGAATATGGATTTGCGCTTCGCGGATGGGTCAGAAGGTACGCTCGTATCAAGATTCAGACTTCCAAGCAAACTGGAACTGCCAGTTCCACTGGGCTGGCTAAAAAACGACATGACTCTATAGGAGAGAACGAGCAGATGTCAAGAGGTTAAGTGACCAAGCTGCTAAGGACTGACCGCAGGCTGTCAATAATCTAATCAGAACACCACACGAACTTGAAAGTCGCGTTTCGTAGCGCTACTTCAAACGCGTCTCCACAAAAGTCTTAGCGTTCTATCTTGGTCGACAGAAGGTCTGATGATCTACCACATTGAACATGAGCGTTACTGCTTCTCAATTCTTGTGATCTCTACACAGTCACTTTTTATCAATCGAGATGCCGATTTTCGAATCTCGGCGATTCAAAGGTTCCAGTAAATCTGGCGCAGGATGGGAAGAGCGAGTCTCTGAGTTCTACCGCAAGCAGGTGATGCGTCGGCCATTTTTAATGTTCGGATTGCCATTTCTTTCGTTAATGGTCGGCGCCTCTTTTCTATTGACGCCAGCAACTGCTCTTCGTTATGAGAGACACGATCGAAAGCACCGAGAACTTACCCGAAGCGAAGCAATGGAAATCGGCTTGAAGGGTGGAGCAGAAGGCGATGGTAGCCTGAGTTACAATCCGAGAAGACGTGTACTGACTAAAGGCGGTACCACGGAAAGAGATGAATACTATAGACTCATGGCAAAAGATCTTGACAATTGGGACCAAAAACGAGTTGAACGGTGGAAAGGCGAGCCAGATGGTAGGCTATAAAAGTGCGGCTCTGTCATTCGTCTACAACTCGAACACCTCTTAGTGTATGGCATACTACCAGATCTTTGCGAGCGATCAAGCGAATGGACGTCCTACAGCCCTGCAGAGCTCCGGACACTGCGTCGGCGCGAAACCACATTGTTGGACTTCATTGCCAATCTATTGCTGAGCTCACCGAGAACGGCTCCTGGCATTCTCGGAAGGCGGACAAATATGGTAAAGAAAATTTGGTCAAAATTGTGGTCTTGGCTCCGACAAGCTTGATATACATACAGGCCTGCATGTCGATGAGCCGGGAACAATTCCTCCCTGGTTATTCCGCATTTATCCGGTATCACAAGGGCTAGTCACAGAACACAAGGGACTGTTGCTCGTGGCTTTGCAGTACTTCAACAGCAAACAAATCAGCTGCTATGAAGCCATCAACCTTCAAAGTCCGTAAGTAGCGCCGAGAAAAGGGCCTGGCTCTTTCGACTATCAAGGGTGGAAGTGAACACTTGACATTATGTGATATTGCAGTGGTTGTCCTATTGCACGGTTACTTGAATAGGGTTATACTGTGTCCTTGACACTGGCCTGTTGTGGATGCTTGCAGACTGTGCTGAAACTTCATTTGACGAAGGTATAAAATACCTTCTTCTGGAATTTGTGCCAAGAAAGACTCGCAGCGACTGATATCCAATCAAGCCTGAACCATCGATCCATTGAGTCGACTTCCATGGACTACATGGTTGATGTCAAGACTTACCCGCTCTTAGAGCTATCACTGGTACTTGCTTGGTAAGCGGAAGCAGTAACGCTCATGTTCAATGTGGTAGATCATCAGACCTTCTGTCGACCAAGATAGAACG
>Ga0181467_100392_pt2 | contig 14569 bp, 14 predicted proteins | sample InSIn5gowninarea_2_FD_119079 | JGI IMG/M metagenome (GOLD analysis project Ga0181467, IMG submission 119079) | Clean room microbial communities from NASA Spacecraft Assembly Facility at Jet Propulsion Laboratory, Pasadena, California, USA -... ... | reverse complement strand
CACCGAGCAAGACCACATCGTCGTGAGGAACATACACTGCTTCTGTTGAGCGACAAGGTTTGGGGTTGCAATGGTGAGAATTCCAGTTGGCATAGGTGGATAGCCTGTCAGGTTAAGCCATGTGCTGTTGATAGGTGTTGCATCGCCATGCCGCGTGAGTGTCGCTGCAAGAATGATACAGACTATGATGATTGTGAGAAGAACACTGGAAACGATGACCACCCATCGTCGTCTTGTACGAGCTTCAGGACCACCACGCCCCATACAACCCGCATTAGAGAAGCAGCCTCGACCACGCCAGAGACCACCGACCCTCTTTGCTACAGCATCTTCTTTCTCGAGACGTCGACGACGGGCTTCAATCTCTGGATCAAAGTGGTGTTGTGGTGAGATGTCCGTCACTGTGACTGCGGCTGTTGGCGCTCTCTGCGGTAGATCCGGGTAGCTCGTTTCAGCAGTAACAAATGCTGGTCTTTCAGACATTGGATTGTGGTTGGTATAGTTATTGACAATGATCGGAGGTCCATATTGCATACTACTCTTCCGTTCAAAATCGGATAACTGCACACTCCTGGAGGGCGCCAGTGATTTTTGTCCTTCGGGTGATATTGGTCCCAGCGATACTAGAGATTGCGCTTTCTCAAAGACGTGTTCGACCACTAATGAAACTGGAGTTTTCATTTCCGAGGCTAATTTTGAATCCGGTGCCCTCTCCGATTGTGTAACTGATGCAATGCTTGGAAGCTCATCATTACTTTTTGGTGCTGTGTATGGGTTAAGTGCAGACTCGGTAGCTGCCGCGCTTTGTGCTACTGGTGGTGAGGCTTTGTCTTTGACTTGTTCAGATTCCGATTCATGAATAGACTTCGTTGTTTCGGCCTTACCATCGAACAATGACTCAAGAGGTCTTGCTTTAACGATAGGTGCAACGTTCGCCACGCGCACGTTTGGAGAGAGCTCGTTAGGGGATAGCAGTGATTCCACGTTTCCATCTACCGTAGGACTTTTCGGAGGTTTCTGTCCTGGTGTGGTTCCTGCCTTCAGCTCTGGATTTACCTCAAAAGGATCTTCGATGGCTGAGTCTTTCGTATAAGTCACATCATGGATTGAAACCAGTTTAGGCGCTTTCTCGCCGCATGAATGGTTGATACACTCAAAATAAGGCTCGCCTGTCAACTGTTCGACAGCACATGCGTGGTAATATTCCATTGCTAGACCAAGTCGAGCAGGAGGTGGCACCGGCACAAGCTGTTCTTCATCGTCAATGTCAAATCGTTGTTCTTGTTCACCTTCATCTTCTATTATCACCACAGTTTTGTTGTTCCTCTCTCTATCTTCCTCCCACTCTGTCCATCTTGACCACGTACTACCCCGAACTGATGCAAGACCTGCTCGCCGCGGAGTTTCGGGAGATGTGTTGTGCTCAGAAACCACGAAGGATGGGTCACTTTGAACGGATAAGGTTGGCGAATCATGTTTCTCAGTGGCAGGAAATGGCAGTGGAGGCACAGGAGGAGTGTCAATGGCTTGTCGGCCTTTTCGACTGGCTAGTGAGGCATTGCGTAGCAGAGGTGACAACATCAGATTCCACCATCCTTGTGATTTGGGACGAACAGTACCAGGACTTTCAGGCATAATTGCTTCTGAGGATCCCTCTGACAACCTTCGTTGCCTAGCGTTGCATGAGTCCTCTTTTTCGAACGTCTGACCACCATTGCCTAAAATTTCGTTGATGTCGAAATGAGGCACGTGAGGGATACGCGAGGTGGGCATCGCTGAATAGATACTTGACACTGGTCTTCGAAGTCCACCTCCACCACTGTGCTGCAGCACCCAGGGTTTCTGATCCCCAGCTGGAGTGACCATGATTACGGGGGTCTTGGGCGTCGCTGAAAGCAGAGCACTGTCAATGGCCATATTTTGTCTGACCATCTCAACATTGCGTTCAGGTATTGTTATTCCGATGGGTATTCGCTGTACAATTGGAGAAGTTGGGGCATGCTGTTTGATAGCATCTTGCAGCCGCTGGAGATGCTTAGTCTTCTTCCAGCTTTTGGTGGAGGCTTTTCTATTTCGCGAGTTTTGTCGAGGCATTTGCAGGTCGCCCTCTTCTTCTTCCACAGGCGTTTCCGTGACATGTATTCCCTTCTGTGACACAACGGACAAAGCCCAGTTCTTTCCGGCACGTGCTTGTTTGGCTGGCACTGCGTTGACTGTGACGGCCTCGGACTTCATGGGCATATTTGGGGGTAAGAAACTTGTGACAATGTTCAACCCGGGCTTGTCCTTATTCGAAGACCTCTCAAGGCGTCTGTATTTTGCATTACTGCTATACCTTTCGAGATGGAAGGCACTCTGTCCACTTGTGCTACCGTCCTCAGTCTCGTTCAGAGATGATATCGAGAGACTCGGCGACTCGAAGGGATTTGTATTTAGGTATGGTTGTTCTTGGTGTCCTCCTGAACGTTCAATTCCGCCTAGCAATTGTTGGTGACGAACATCCATTCTGACTGAATGGTACAAACTGGTCGAGGTTAATCATGCGATCGGTCGAGTGCTGGGTACAGTAGGGGTTCGTTGAGTAGATCGGCTGCGATATTAGTCTTTGCTTGTGTTGTAGATTAAAGATTAATTGTTATGTGTCTGTCAGAGCAACATATCGAAACGCAGCTAACGCGTCTCTTAGAGGCCGGCAGAGATGTTTGGGAGAACTCGAAACCAAAACGGTAAGGTGACAAGGAAAATGCTCAAATCAATAAGGAATGAAGGAAATTCGTCTCAAAACAGCACAAGAAGAGCAAAATGAAGAAGGGCTGATGGTAGCCATGCAAGGTACAGGAAGATCGTCCATGGTTTTGAAACATTTCGTTGTATATTGAGGCCATGTCTTGGACGAGGACTCAACCTGCTGTGTTTGAGAATCAGTGCTTCATTCGCGTACAATACATGTGGGGAGATGAGCTCGGAGTGGTTCATAAGCGCAACCGCTCTAGGAAAGAAGAATGATTCCCGGTGCCGCAAGCGCTTGTCGCATCTTGAAGCAACTGTTGTGTAGTAGCTTAGACGATGAGTGGTTGAGAAGTAAGGAAAACAGCAGCAGTCAAACAAAGGCGAGATGAATTTCCGCTGCGGCGCGTGCGATAACCGGATCTGTTCTACAAAGCTGTCCAATCACAATCTTGGAATTTGTGGGTCTCGGACACCGATGCCACGATGATAATCAATTCATGTAGTGAATGTGGAGAGGTCTTCCTAACGTCTTAAGGGCTCTCGAAGTCATACCAACATGGAAAGTGCTGTATAGTACTGCACTGCAGTTCAAGCACATCGTGGGACCTCTTCGGCGATGCCGTGCGATCGGTGCAGGAGGTGACATTTTGATCTCAAATTCTTCTGCATGGTAATTACTCCGTAGGGCCGCTCCGGTTTCTTATTGTACTGCATGCACTCATCATCCTTACCGTGAATAACAGACTTCCGGCCCACGCGATGACAGGGAACGACTTGGTGGATAATACTTACTTCCAACAAGCCAACACCTTGCGTCTAGAACATTGCTAGCAGGGCATTTGCATGAACATCGTGTGGGGGCGGACGAATAAAGTTCCGCGAGACATTCAATATTGGACCACCGGCTATCTGCAAACACGAGCTAAGTTGATGTGCATGCCATGTCTTGATCGAACGTAACTTGGTACTGAGACTAGTACTAGAAATTCGTAGAATGGGACAGCACTCAAGCAGATCACAAGTACGATCGAACACTGCACGACATGGGAACTCGGATAGCTGGTGTTCCTAGGCATGGCCCTGGCCACTGTGTAAGGGAGCCCTCTCGAGTTCACCACCAGCTTGTACTACCGTCGTTCTGGCACCTGTAGAATCCTTCATTAAGTGCTACCCTCACGTCGAGGCCTGTGGTTCTGAAATGCTTGCTTGGTGAGAAGTCAATGTACTGTACATGTACGTTGATGACGTAAGCTCGCCGACTGTCCATGTATAAGAGTAATAAATTTGTTGAGCGCGAAGCAAAGGCTGATGACACATACAATGTTGCAAATGACAACGTGCAGATAGCATCATACTGAATGGACAGACAGTAAGTGAACAACCAAGAGCCAATCCTGGTGTCCCACAGATCGCCTTGATCATCAAATTTGAACTGTACCACGAGTCAGGAATTAAGATGAACGATCCCACCCACTGACAGGTGTATTGTAACATTCGCTCAGGTCGCTCGAGGTGCAGAGGGTCAAGGCATGAGATTTGTATGAGGTCCACTGGCCGGCAAATACCGGCGTGCGTGTCAATTTTGATTTGTTCCTTCATATCATTACCTACAGAAGCATAGCTTGATAGAAGAGAGAAGGTAATCGGTTGATCATGATAGATCTACCGTACGCCAAGATGAAGAGGAGATTGGTGTGACACAAGCTGATCGACAAGGTTGTGCATAGTCGTCGATCATTGTGGTTATACCAAGTACTGGTACCGTCCTACCGAATGGTAGATTATCACTCTGTACAGTATCAAGTAGACTATTTGAATCTCAACCTAGGTAGGTAGCCTTGCTTTCGGCACAATTCTCAATAAGGAAGTTGTAAGACAAGAAGTTAAATGGTTCAGAAGTCCTTGATTAAGAGACCGAAGCAAGGGTGAAATCGGCTGCATGATTTGGCCAGACTGAAAGCAATCGGCGGCATGCACAAGGACTTAAACGAAGCCGGGGAAGAATGGCTGATCCTTGACAGCACGCGAGGGGTGCCATGCCCGAGACCACGTGCAGGACGTTTGGTAACCACCAAGGAGTAATGACCTATCAAATGATACAATGGAGTGGTCTGCTTTACCAGTACGGGCATGTCAAAGTTGCACAGGTTGTGTAGCGAGTACCCATCCTGGCCGGGTTCAGTGTTTCAAATGATCAATTGAAAGTCTGCCAGCAGAGCCGCCATCAGAGCTCACGTGGCGGAGCAAAGAATTTCCTTCACCTTGTCCTCTGCTTTGTCAAACCCCAATAGCCAATGTGATGATGGTTTCCGTGGATGTCAACAATCGCCAAGAACCAGAAATGGATGACTTCGCATTCGACCCCTGTTCAAGTATAGACTGTGCCTGTGGTGAAGACACCATGTTCAGTGTATTGAATTGCATAAGGGGGTTTTTGAGAGGTCAGTCATGGCACTGGGCATACAGCACTTGAATAAATGTTGTGCAACAGATGCACCACACACGTAATTTGCTGAATTAAGTCTAACTGACGCAATACAATGGTTTCAGCGGTAGTTGTGGTGTTCTTTAATAGGTGCGGAACGTGCAATTGAGTTTGGATTGATTCACTACCCGAGGAGCCAGTACTTGCACGTCCATAAATCCTCAGGGCTGGAGACTAAAGTACTCCTTACAAGGCGCAACAGGAAGGAGGAGATAGTGTACTGTACATCTGTTCGAGCGGACCATGACCGAATATTGACCTTCTGAACCGTGCAGCTGAAGTATGGTACAGTGCCAGTGCTGGGAACATGGAAATGGCATGCATAGCTCCGAAGCCTTGACATGCAGACTGGTGGGCTGCCAGTGGTACGGAAGCACTGCAGGCCAGGGCAAGACACGTGGGCGCCGACTCGGTAGGGATCCACAGCAACGCTTTGATCAACACCCTGCACTAGCAGTACCTGTTGATCGTGCGAGCATGGCATCTGGTGTAGCAAAGTGCACTGGCCATGCTATAATTCGAAGCCGCATCTGGAGCATGCTATTACTTCTCAACTGTATGACAATCAGTGAGGTATCAGCATTTCCACAGATTGCGTAGGTGCAATTCACGACAGTAACCCTCGAAGCTGGCCGGAACTATGAGATGGTTAGCGTCAAGCCATGACCGTGAGACCCAGCCAGAGAGCTAAATTATCGCGTCCAGTGGCAGAAGCCAGCACTGTGCGACAGGCACCTCCCCTCCCTGCTAGCCTGCCTTACAGCGGGCACCGTAAGCCAAACCAGTCTGATTCCACAACTGCCACAAGCCCACTCGGTCATTCATTGGCATGAAATTGGAGCATTTACTGCCTGTAAGAGATGGAAGCATGATGTTTGTGGTTAGGAGACCGACAGGGTTGAAAAGGTTCAGAAAAGTGGGATCGGCAGTGGTGGAGAGTCCATGCCATCCTCCCGTACTTGGTACCATTCCATGCTTCTGTTCGCCTCTCACGCAATGTCTCCGATGCTGTTATTCGTAGCTTGTGATCCGCTCCCGCATTGTTGCGCATGGCTTGTACATGACACTTGACTACAACAGTAACAACACCGCTGTACCTGTCCGTTTTCCTCCTACTTCGTTCGGCAGGCTTGGATCTCTTTACTGCTCACTGGTGACCTCCTCCCGACTAGAATACTCCGTACGGTACTCTTCCTCACTTCTCAACATTCAACTGCATCTGCTACTTCGAACAATTGCGCACCCGCCGAGACAACTCTTTCTCCCATCACAGCGTCCCCCACGGTTGACAATCAACGTCCCCAAAACTGCGATCTCTCCATCTTCCCAGATTTCTGGAGCCGAACCAGTATCGTTCATTGTGTTACGCTACATCGATCAAGCCAAGTTCATACCCGCAAGACGATTGATCTATCGCTCGGCCAACCGCATACGCTCTTTCCCTCGAAATCGTTCCTATTGCGGAAGCGTCGAGTCACAAAGTTTATTGCGAGGAGACTGTAGCTACGAAGAAATTGCGGGAGGCCTCCAGTTGGTGAACAGTGACCACAAGAGCCACAACTATTACGACCTCATTACTATCTAGTACTCGGTTCTGTTGGGGTCTTTCGCGATCATCCTCAACGACAGTCGCGCAAATTGCGAACTACACGTATCGTACGCAGTAACATCCTGCGTAGTTTAATAGGACTTTACATTCGTGGCAGTACACCAGTTTCACCACTTACTGCTGTACCAGCTTTTGCGGAGAAGTTCTACCTCCACATCCTTGTGGACGCACGTCCCTGCAGTCAAAGTGCAGCCAGTCATTGAGCGAGGTCGTCCGAGTCGTACAAACTCAGCGGGAGGAAACTTTTACTTGAAACTGGGTTGCGCCACATACTTCCCCTCGAACTTGCTTCGAGAGCGATACTATACAATTCCATTTGTGAGCTCACAATCTGGTCGCTGTTGGAGTGCACCCAGGCGTCATGGAGACTGCTACAGCACATCGTCCTTGGGCGCCGACCATGTCTCCTATCCATCCGCAAACATTACCTTCCATCCGTACATTGACAAGAGATGTGGATAACCGGGCATCTGATAAGGGAACATTGAGTGCGGCTTCAAATATGACCCCCAGAGATTCTGCTAGTAGTTGGACAGGTACTACCGGAATTCGTAAGCAATCCGGATCACTACTCGCTGTTGTGGACTAATTGGTATACCAGTGTCCCCATCTTCAACCACGTCTAACAACACAATGCCCTTTCTTACTTCATCTACGAACCACTCTCCCTTGCATCAGTCACAGCCATATACCTCAACAGATCCGAACATACTGTCTCCCAACTTCTCATCGCGTCGCAATCCTTCCATACCTAACCACAATATTGATTTGACTCAACATCGAGGGAGTGGCGATTTCAATGATTCGAGGAGGGGAAGTGTTGACAGTCGAATGCATCAAGGCATGGACGCTTTGCGGCTTGGTGGTCCAACATCTCCGTACAATGCAAGCGCCAACGCTTCACAATCATCTTTAGCTTCCAGTTTACAGCAACAACGTGGCATACAGACCAATGGTTTGAGATTATCTGGTGGTCCAATTTCTCCTCATTGGTCTAGAAATGGCGGGCTTCGAGGTGTCGAGTCGAGACTGCCTGGCCGAATTGCTCCTCCGATCATGGAGAATTCCAGATCTGAAAACATCTTCTCCGAAGAGCCTGTGAAAGGTCAAGCGTGGGCCTTCCCAGATCCAGACGCTAACGTCTCTGCTCCTTCTATACGAGCGTCCACTATTTCTCGAAGAAACAGTCAAGCATCATCCTTCACAAACTCTCTTTACAGCGAACTTAACCGACCTTTACCTGCAGGACAGCATGGTATGACTTGTCCCATTGAACACCCCTCATTTGGATTAACACATTGTAGAACTCCCAGATCACCATCATCACACTGCCATGCCAACGCATGAACGAATACAGCACCTCAAGGGTGACCCGGACTCCCCTACTGGTTCTACACCTTACAGTAGAACACCCGAATTACGAGTAACACACAAGCTTGCTGAGAGGAAGCGAAGGAGTGAAATGAAAGATTGCTTTGAGCAGCTGCGAGAGAAACTTCCTGCTCACCAGAACAACAAGTCTAGCAAATGGGAAATACTAGCGAGAGGTAAGTAGTGGTCGGTCTTTTAGTAATGTAGGCAAAGTTAACAGTCAAAATAGCTATCGATCATATCTCGGCGCTCGAAGGTCAGAACAAGTCGGCTCGAATCGAGTTGGATCGTCAAAGGGAACAAATGCAACAGATGGAGATGCAGCTTAAAGAGATGAGTGCAAGGATGAATGCTGCTAATTACCCACAACCTCCAAATGCAATGCCGACCAATGCGATAGCTTACAACAGCTCCAGATACTCGAATGGGGATGAACCATCACGGACTCTTCCACCAATCATGAACGGTGGTGCTATGCAAGGGATACAATACGGCGAAAGCGGACGATGAGGGCAGACGATCGGATGGTAAGCCACAAAATAGATGTCGCACATGACAAAGCACACAATATGACACACGCCACTTCGAGCTAGATGAGTTCAACTCGAGGTCACACATTCCGGCGTCAATGACTTCAAGCGGTCAACATTTCCTCCGGCTGCACATACACAGCGGAGGTGTCGGCCCTATTGACGAGCCGCGTGCTCACGAAGACTAATATGTGCGTGTACGAGAGAAAGAAATAGGCTTTCGCTGTGTTCATGAAAAAGATGGGAAACCAATACCGGGCTCTCGACTGGGGCCAGGCAATCTTGGGAATGCTGGCAGAAACATATCTAGACGGGATGGTTGTCTGAAGTGTTCTATATAACTTTGATGATACAATAATGTCATACTTACAGTACCGAATGTTAAATTAGTCTGCTATCTACTTATCTCTTCTTCCGTAACCACGTGTTCTTCTAGATCAACGTTCCAGCAATCGAGTCAGCGCCAGGTACGTTCGTACCATTCACCGAGCCTTGGAAGAACAGCACTACCAATTATCGTTCGATAAGGCAATGTATGTGTGGTACTTTCTGGAGAGCACTTCCCGTCGCTAGCTCTCTATCTGAAAGCAACCACGACGCAAGACTATCCCGCATGCCGGTCAGTCTCGTGGATTACGAGCCATGGGCAATCCCATTACATCATTCGGCGGATCTTCTGTCTGTCCTCGTCTACCTGATATTGTACTTCTAGGGATCTTCGGACTCTTCCGGTCACAACTGTGACTCCAAACCTCGAGTCGCTCCCCATGTGTTTCGTCTTGGCGACCGCTTGGCTTCACGCTGATCTGGAATATCAAGCAGTGGTTTTACAGAACGTTCTCAGTAATACGCCAGGCTGAGTCTTACTACCTGGCACGTCCCCTCTGCCAATTTCACGCTAGAAGCCTTTCCCTTCTTCTAGCGCTTCCGATAAACCAATCGCGGATGCTCTCTGAACCAGGGCGCGCTTATCCACGCTTTCACGTGAGAGTCTATCCATGCGATGTCACATCAAGTCCTGCCTGACTGAAAGTGCCTTGCATTGCCTGTTCTATCTCAATATGCCTGGTTTTCTCTCGGGACTGACGCAATCTTATCCGTTGCAGAATACTCAAGGCATACCGGTTGAGAGTACTCCAATATCTTCTCCTCGATTCCAGTGACCAAAAAGTTGAGGTCACAAACGCCGAGGTTCATTTATGGCCAATGTGAGTCGAACGTGCTATCAGCTCTCTGAGTATGCAACATTTGCGTCTTGTCTCTAGATCATAAAGTTTCATCTCTTCATACGTCGTCCTGCAGTCATTGCCTTCTCGCTAAGCAGTTCAGATGACCTGCTCCAGAGTGGAAGTGATGTGCAATAAGGAAAGTACGATGCAGTCGTTACCATAGCAAATATAAAACGCTTGGGGTGACCTCCCTATGTTCTTGCTATGTCGGAATCAAACCTTCGAAATCTCACAGACAGTAGTGACACACATGCCCCCTTTCTATATGAACAGTGACGGCTTCATTCTCTCTGATAACGACCTGGAAAAGTACAATGGTCATCATCGAGTCGACAAGTACGATCTAGCTGAAGATGCAGCTCAACCGAATATCACCCGCGTTGAACCAGATACACCGGTTGAGGAGCTCAAGCAATGGCTACGACCAACTGAAATCAGAGAGGACGCCGTTGACCGATGGAGAGCCAATCCAGCGCTCAGAATTCTCCTCATCGAGACTCAGAACCAATTCAGTCGAAACCCCGAGAACAACCCAAGTCACCGAACCATTCCAGGACAGACCGAGGTCATACCGCACCCTGATAGAAAGAAGCATGTCGAGATGGTCAAGGAACTCTTCCAACATGCTCGACTTCCACTCGCTGCCGTCGGAGCGTACACCAAGGCTCATATCACGTTTTTGACATCCTATGAGGTTTTTGGTAAGGAGGGGATTTGTGGTGGCGATGTAACCAATTACTACTGCTCCGGAACCTCGTGGAGTATTGCCTGGTCGTATTTCCACAAGACACGTCATACTGCTGCCATCATGTTCTATCGTGAAGGAGATGGTGTCCTCCGGCGGAACGAGTTAGAGCACGAGATCCTGCGACTCAGGCAACATATCACACATCCAATGCTGCTAGCGTATATCAAGACACATGTCAGCTTGTTGTGGACGTTTCATCTACTTGAGCAGATGAATGGTCAGACCTTCGAGATCGAAAAAAGTGTTGGGCTAGCCACCTGGGATTGGGTACTGGATAGAGAGATCGAAGCATACCGAGATCCTGACGCTGCTGATCCAGACTCAGAGGAGGCTGTTGCAAGAGCGCAGAAAGCTGCTGTGGAACGATACAACGTACTTAGTGGCAAGTTAACGCACATTCGTTTCCGGCTACGGAGCTTCAGAGAGCAGATCCTATGGATACGAAGATCAAATGGCGCATACCTAACATCTCTAGAAGATGATCAGCGCTTACATACAAGGCAACAGGAATGTGCTGAGCTCGAAGTGATGCTGGACCGAATGGACGATTTCACCAAGGTATACTTGCATGATGCAGATACACTAGCGGAAAGACTTGGCCAGCAAATGTCTTCAATGCGTGATCTAGTCAAGCAAAGAGACTCGAGAATCAGTCTCGCTATCGCTGACATCAACAACGAACTTGCGTGGCAAGGGAAGAATACCAATAGGTATGGTTGATCACGTTTCTCAGCTGCCCACAGTCTCATGTCCCATATTTTCCTAGAATTCTATCTCACCTCTTCTCCAATAGTGCTATGATGGCAATTGCTGTTGCTTCGTTCATATTCCTCCCTAGCACCTTCATCGCTAGCGTATTCGACACCCCAATTTTCAACTGGAAACCGAGTGATGGCTCATCTATCATCACGGAGCCCTTCTGGATCTTCTGGACTACTTGTGGCCTGACAACGTTGTTTATGTGTCTTCTCTGGGTGATATACATCAAAACTCGGAATGCTGTTGCCCGAACTCGTCGTAAGGAGGCTAGGCAGGACTTCCGCAAGAGAATACTGCGGACGCCAACACTGATAAAGCGGACGACCCGATCAGGTCCCTCGATTGAAAGTGAATCGGAAGATCGAAAGTGGTTTTGGTTTTGGCATTCTCGTGTAGGAGGTGTGGATGAGGAGAAAGGCTTAGGGATACTGAAAGCCATATCTTTGGAAAGGATGGATTCACCACAGCCGGGGGGTCTGAGGTCCTAGGTATGGCGGGTTTCTGAGCAGTTCAAATCCTGTGTCCGGGTGGCAGTCGCAAAGGCGTCTTTCTTTCATAGTAATGCAATATCTTGGTTTTCTCTCGTCGGTGTTCGCAACTGCCACTTCCTCCCCTTTCTTCCCCACAACCGCGCTCTCCTCCCTTAACCTTCTACCCTTCTCCAACCTATACGCCTTTCCCCGATTCATGCCCCGTTCATACTTTCCCCACCTCTGCTCGTGCATGTACATGTTCCACGTCAATCCCACCACCTCCGCAGCATCACAACACCCCTGACAATACACACTAACCTGCCAAGTCCGTCTCGGATCACTCCACCTCCAAGTCCACGTATCCTTCGGCTCACCAAGTACACCACACCGCCTACACACAACACTATGCTTAACCTTACTGCCACGCGGATACATCCCAGACCGCATCCCACACTCAATACACACACGTTTCAACGCATCCGGACCCGCCAAGTTAAACCGCCCAACACTACGACCACGACTGAACGCTGACTTTGTCGAGAAATGCGGATCGTCTGTAACGGACGGCAGCCAGCGTAGACATCGATAGCACGCGAGATGAGTCGATGTACATGTGTAGCGATCGGCGTGGGCGCGCAGATCAGGGTCGAGAGAGGAGCTGGTGTAAGAGTTGGCACTTCTCAGCTCTGCAGCAATTCGGCGATAGTGCTTCAGCCTTGACCATTCGGTGCCGACAACGATAGAGATTCGGCCTTTGAGTGGTGGATTAAACCCTGGGCGATAAATCCGAGGTCCACTTGTCTTTGCCACTGTAACCATCACCTCCTTCAACACTCTCATATGACTGGTTCGAGAGCATCGACTTTACTGATGTGAAAGACAAGCGGGTATTGTGAAATGCCAAAGCCAAACTCTACCGTCTAGTTGCTAATGATAGCTCCACTGTATCTTGCATAGTTCATGCTCCGTCAACGAAGATGGAGTTGCTGACGGGTATATAGGAATGGCGTACCCCTGGCTTATCAAACGTTTTCTCCATTCAAGTCACACATAAACAACGTAAATTATTCTCGACTATATCTTCCAAACACAGCACAGTTCAATCTACTCTTACCATTCAAGCAAAGTAGTCAACATGTCCGTCACTTCATCCCGCACAGGATCCTGGAGTTCCACGACATCCTCGCTTCAGCCCACACTTTCCAACACTCAATATGATTCATATGATCTCGAAAGTCGAGCCATTGAGATTCTCACATCTCTAGCAAATTCTCCACACAACACTACTTCAGTATCAGAACACATATCGCCATCCATCAAATTCGAGCATGGAGATGATCTCCCAATCTATTCACTTCAAAGCTATCTTGCCAGATTTTCAGATATATCAGCGAGATTTCCCGGCTATTGTCTTGATGTCAAAGAAGCTTGTGTTGATGAAACGCAAAGAAAGGTGTGGGTGCGCAGTGAGATTACTGGGCTGCCGAATGGTTTAATCAAGGAGAGGATTGATATGCTTACATTTGACAATGAAGGCATTCTGGTTGGCAGTTTTGATCACATGAAGGTCAAGAGACGGTTTTGATTGATCTTTCATTACTGAAGGCAGTCGCACAGTCAGACTGTACAACCACCAACATAACTCTCATCCGGAGAAAACACAATTACTCCACCCGAAGAACGATGACGAATTCAGAGTCATGCAGCTGCGCAACGTCAGCGCCCACTTCGATCACCGATTCGCTGTGTCCAATGCTCATTGCCCGTGACGGCCTCACGCGTCGTTGTCGTAAGACCACCACACAGAAGAGTGGCTAGGCACGACGTCGACACCCAACAGCACCCGAACAGTTCAAGAAGTGCATCACCACCACCCATCAACAGCCACGAGTTACTCCGACTCCATCTCCAACATACTACACCTCATACCAAGCTCACCAAAATAAATCCTCGAACAAACGTCAAGTGAAAACCACAATCACCAAAACAAGGTATTCACACTACGCAGTGAAAGAACCACAAAGAAGAACCATGCATCACATCAGCAGCACATTGATTTCAAATTATACCCATATCAACGCTATATATTATACATAATATTAACATCACAAGTCTGTTATGAATCAAAACTTAAATACTCTTCTGGCCTTGCGTCTTCGTTTACTCTATCTGTATATGATATCCTTTGACGGATTCATCCCGTGTAGATGTTTATCTTGCTGCTCATACATCCGTCCTCAATGCTAGTGTCACATTTACTGGTATCATCCATGTCATCCATCCATATGGGGCCGGCTAAAGTGTGGTCTCGTGAACATTGGTTGTTTGAAGTACTGTAAGACGAAGACAGCCTTGCATCTGGCATCATCATGGAACAACTCCCTAACCTATCCTACCCAACCACAACTCCCAGCATCCTCCCCACCGTCCAGTCATCCATCCAACATCTCACCCACAAATACCTTCCTTCCTACAATCACAACCTCCCCCCTCTAAGTTTCACACTATCAACCCTCACCCCCTCATCATCCTGCTCCTCGACCGACAAATCCGGAAAAACCCTCGGCATAATCCTGCGTGGCGTAACCCCCTCCACAAAATTATATTTCTCAAAATCCTTATCCGTATACCCACA
>Ga0181467_100854_pt1 | contig 14597 bp, 10 predicted proteins | sample InSIn5gowninarea_2_FD_119079 | JGI IMG/M metagenome (GOLD analysis project Ga0181467, IMG submission 119079) | Clean room microbial communities from NASA Spacecraft Assembly Facility at Jet Propulsion Laboratory, Pasadena, California, USA -... ... | reverse complement strand
TCTCCCGTGGCTTCCCGACACCCAACGAATCGTCACTACGAACTGGTCTGACCCCCGGTGGTGGGGGTTCTATGTTCCCAGCTCCGAGCCCAAACTCCCAGGCCATCTTCAATTCTTTACAGAGTGACGGCACGACACAGCAAACAAAGAGCGGAGCGAAGAATGAACGATGATTATATACTTTCTTCTCATAAATGCGCCATTTTGGCACTCATATCTGGCCTACAAGATACACTCCATCAGAAATCATGGTCTGATAAGACGTATCTAACAGTGTAAGCCCCCAACCATACCTCACGTCGCCTGAACGCCAAGCAGCAGAACGACGGCCATCAAGCTAGCTCGCTAATGGCCACCAGCAAGAATGGTCATAAATTCGTATTGCAGTCCATATATGCCCCGTTGCTGTACAGGCAGTCCGCCGCAATAGAATTTTATGTACACCGTGGTAACATGAAATGAGCGAAATCGGTCAAGAATTAGAGGTGATGGTTCTCGTCTTGAACAAGGTCAAGGGATGCAGGATCAAATACCTATCCAGATCGCTGCATGCCAGCTTGCATACCGCCGTTTGGCATAGCCATGCCGTATGGGTTCATCTGTTGGTGAGCAAAGGCAGCATTCGGATCTTGCATACCAGCAAGGAACTGACCGATGCCTTGAGCGTGGCCTACTGGGCAGTCTTTGTGCTGTATGAGGAGGTTTCGAAGGTTTCGGATTTCATCATGGAGAGTTGCGACTTGCGTGTTAAGGGAATCATTCTCTGCCGAGTACATCTCAACTTTAGCTTGAAGGTTGGCCAGCCACTGCTTCTTGCGTTGTCGACATTTGAGCGCAGCAACTCTGTGAAACGTTAGCAAGAAGGACGGAAGTGTTACGTCATGGCTTCATCAGGAGGCCGTCAAAATACTGACCTATTTCTTTCGAGGAAATTTCTTCGCTTCTCTTCGTCAGTCATCTTCTTTCCATTCTTTCCCTTGCCATCCTCCATCATTCCTTCATCGTCCATGTCACTGTCATCGTCCATGTCCATGTTCGGATCTAGAGCAGGATCAACATTGATGCTTCCTGAGCTGCTCTTCTGGCGCTTGTTGCTACCCTTCTGAGGAGCGTCAGATTTGCGTCGACCGTTAGTGGGCGGTGCCTTGGCACCCTTCTTGCCTCGTGCTGCCGGTTTGCTGTCATCATCTTCAGGGCTACCAGCGTCCTCTGCAGACGCATTCGATGTCCGTTGAGCGCCCTGACTCCGCGTCTGCATTTGTTGTTGGGTTTGTGAAAATTGATTAGCCTGCCCACCCTTAGCAAGCATGAATAATCCGTTCGCGGCATCTGTCGCGTCGTGTTGAGCGTCCATGTTTCCGTTCTGTTGTTCTTGAGGATTCGACGTGATAGCAAATTGACTTTTGTTTCGTGCAGCTGCATTCATAGCAGTACGATGGAAGTCTAGCGTACCTGGTGTCGCGCCGCCACTCTGTAAAGAATTGAAGATGGCCTGGGAGTTTGGGCTCGGAGCTGGGAACATAGAACCCCCACCACCGGGGGTCAGACCAGTTCGTAGTGACGATTCGTTGGGTGTCGGGAAGCCACGGGAGATATTGCCAAAATAGTCACCACCTCCTGCAGGGCCCTCCAGCATTGCAGGGCTCAGCGGCCCAGCGCGTAATCCTTGATTCCAACTGTAGCCAGTGGTATTGTTTGCTCCAGGTACCGCAGGCGACTCGAGCGCGGCGACTGGCGGTAGAAGATTCTTGCCAGGCGTCTCGGTCGAGGGTGCTCCGAAGGACTGGTCGAAGGGATTGAATTCGGTGTTGCTACCATGCACCGTTGAGAAATAGTCGGGTGTTTGAGCAGTAGCGGCTTGCGCAGGTTTGGGTGGCGGCGCAAGAGGTTCAGACACCTGCCTCGGTTTGGCCTCTTCAACTTGCGACGCGTTGTTTGTTTCTAAAAGACTCGTCAATATCGTTGTCGATGTATTAACTACCACCCAATCAACATACCTGATGCCTTTGACTGTTTGGGCGACGACTTTGAATCTGTAGATCGAGCGTTAGGCATTGACATCAACAATAACAATGAATGACGACAAGGTGTCAGTGACGGCGACGAGATTGTCGTCGACCATCTGCATCAATGGGATGAACCGGTGGATGCTATGACATAAGTGTGCAGTGTGATGTAAGGAAGTAGAGGATGACTGAAGTGACGAGGTGTGTAGAGAGTGCAAAGGGGCAAGGAAGGTGCCAATAGTGCCTACCAGTCGCAGATTCCTGCTTAATGTTCTTCGCGTCAGGCATGGCTGGACCACTGGGTGCCAGAGCAGCAACACCTGCCATGAAAGTACACGTACACGGGCTTGCTGTGCAGTGATCGATTCTCAAGAACGATGAAAGTACGCAGAGAAATGACGTGAGAGGAAACAAAGTGACGTCGCCGGGAGCGCACTGCAGGAGTCACATATAAATCAATTCGAGGAAATGGGGACGCTCGCTAAGCAACGAATTGAGCAGACAAGGCCGGCCGAAGCACCGGGAACGCAAAAAGAGAGAGGCAAATCTCAGTGGATACTTTTGTGGAGTATAGAAGACTAGTGCAGTGAATAACTGGTTGCACTAATCTAGCATTCTTTGAAGCTCTCCTCGTAGAATGACGATCGGAGATTGGTGTATTGAGTCTTGTCAAGTACTTCATTTTACATGCTCCTCTTCAGGTATGGAGGACATGGATGCTGATGGGTGTGAGGTTTTTGAACGCTGGTAATGAACTGCTCTATCCATCACTAGGAGACTGCATCGACATGTATTTCGTTTCTTCGCTGTTAAGCTGGCTTGGACTGAATCACAGATTCGTACTTGCAGCTTTGTCGCTCCTGTATCTCATGAGTGCTCCCGAAGTACTCACCTGCCCTTTCTCGCAATCGACTTACCCGAGCTTGCATGGCGAACCCTCCACAAGTTTCCAAAAGTGTCACCTCGAACCATTCATTCGAGATACGAGTACATCGCAAAGTATGTGGTATGGTATTTCGTGGCCGCGATGCATATCCGACAACTCCATAAATATAATGACGTCGATTGATACGGCTGTCCGACGAATGAGGATGCTTGTCCGCTCTCTAACTGCCGCACATTCCGCAAAAGACTTTAAACACACTATCTGGGACTGTGCAATGCCAGGCCAAATTTTGCGTCATGTTAAACTGAGGGGACTTCATATAGATACTGGTAGCATTACAGTACTGACGCAAAAGCTTTCTGCTGCCGCTTCATAATAAAATGATGTTTTGGAGTGGATTTTGAAGCATTACGCAATGCGTAAGTTTATTGTTGTTAAATCTCCACCCTACGTCCACCTATATCAACGAATGGCCATGCTGCTATAAGCCAAGAGCTGTGTCTCATACCCCACTTTCTACACTCTTGCCGCAACGTCTCGCACATATCGGGAAGAGTGATCCGGAGATCTGATAGCATACCCTTGCGTTGGTGCCATCTACTTGCTTGTTCTCAGATCCGAGATATGCAAGCACTATTGTTGGTATACTGCTAGTAAATAGTGTATACAAATGGTTTGAGTTTTGGCTTTTTCTAATCACTCTCGGAGTTATATCGTCGAAAAATGAAAACGGAGATCAGAATGTGTCAATATCGTTCAGTCGACTTGCCTCTCTTGCAAATTCCTGTGATTCGCTCTTTATAAAGGGCGTCTCCTCATGAGCGATAGTTGAATCAAACCCAAGAGACATTGTGCCACATTATCAAGTTCATCGTTAGTGGGAAGAAACAGCTATGCACTCTTGCACGTTATTATAATAAGAGGAGCAATGGCAAGGAACAATCGTGTTGATACATGGAAGCTGCCTCGTCTATCTGTCGCCACCAGCATACCTACTCTAAGTATTACAATTCGATTGCAGGATGTACATCGGAAAGCCCAGCCAAACCGTTTGGTTATTCCTACACCAAAGCCAGTGTCGCGATACCTCCCGTGCTACTTGTGATTGTCAGGAAAAAGCTTAGAAACACCAGTTTCTAGAATTCCTGGCTCACTCCTTAATCATAACCTCTCCCTTGACGACGATGAATGCTGAAGCAATGCAATCCTTCCTAATGCCTCACTTGTAGAAATCAAACTTATCCGCCTCTTGCGCCCCCTTCACTTGACTCGAGTAAGCGTCTTCGAGATCTGACTGTATAATATTGTATCTGTTCTTTCGAACAGCTCTCAGTCCTGCTTCCTGCATGATGGCCGCAATGATGGCGCCCGACAATGGATCGTTCCGCACAATCAAAGAGTCCAAATCCACTTCCGGTGACAAGGACATCTTGCTGGCAATAGTCGAAAAGATGAGACGTCGCTCCCGTCGATCTCGAAGTGACGGGAACTCAATTTTTCTGTCTAGTCGACCTGGTCGTAGAAGAGCAGGATCCAAGGTGTCTGCTCGGTTCGTGGCCATAATAACCTTGACATTGCTAGTCTGATCAAAACCGTCCATTTGGTTCAGCAATTCAAGCAAAATACGCTGAACTTCTCGATCGGCACCTGTCTGGGCATCGAAACGCTTTGTCGCGATAGCGTCAATCTCGTCGATGAAGATGATTGCCGGCGAGTTCTCTCGAGCCATTCTGAACACGTCTCTCACCATTCGTGGTCCTTCGCCCAAGTATTTCTGCACGAATTCTGAACCAACCACTCTAATGAAGCTTGCGGTTGTGCTATTTGCCACTGCCTTGACCAGCATGGTTTTGCCTGTACCTGGCGGTCCGTACAGCAGGACACCTCGTGGTGGATCGATACCAATTTGTTTGTAGAGATCAAAATGCGTTAACGGGAGTTCTACTGCCTCTCTGATTTCTTGCTTTTGCATATCCAGTCCACCAACATCTGCATATGTGACATCTGGCTTTTCGTCCGCGCCCAGCATAGCAATTGAGGAGTCGGCTTCCGGAGGGAGTATATCGACCAGGGAATTCGAGTGGCGGTGGAGGGCAACAGATGAGGATGGCTTCAATTTCTCTCGGTCAAGGGTGGATAGTACACGAACGACATAGTTCGATCCTGTAGACGACTGAACGATACCTGTGCTGTTGGATGAGTTAGTCCGCATTCTGTAATCGCTGGCCAGAGCCAGAGCAGACACTTCGTTGGTGACCAATTCATTGCTCACGTCACGCGAAGAAGGAACAACAAAAATCGAGTCGTGATATTTGGATGCTTACTTTTGGTCAATGGCTTCCATAAATTGCCCGATTACAAGCGGCACACTCTGTATCCGCTTGATCTCCTCCTGTGCTCTGACCAACTCCCGCTTGAGAGATCTCTGCTCATCCTTGATGTATTCCTCTTGCAGTTTGATGTATTCAAGGTGTCTTTGTAATCTTTTGAGCGTCGCATACTCGTCGTTGTTGTCGTTACCTGAGCCCTCCAGCGAGTCAATATCCGGAATGGAGTCTGTAGCTGGCATTCGCTTGTGAGGCGCAACTGTGTTTGCCGGATTCTCTACCACAACGTCACCCATACTGGCGATAGCTGCGTAAGGTATTGGATAGTGGCAATGGATTAATTTGGAAGATTGAGCGTTGAAATATTTTATTTGACAGTGTTGGTCGTTTAGATGTCTTGTCTTGAGCACATCGCAGCAGGCAACTTGAATGTGACGCGAGTTTCAAGACACTTCATGCAAGGCTGAGCCACTAGTCTGTAGTAGTGCTAGACTCTCGGTTATAATCGCACTAGCAATCGGCGAAACGAGCGCTTCACGAGTCTCGCTGGGAAGACTTGAGACCAACAGCTGTGTTCCTCGGCAGTCATTGACGCACTCACTGGTAACTTCCAGCTGAAGCTTGAGGCCAATCTCGTTCTCATCATGAAGTAGCCAAGGTTTGGACAGTTACGGCTAACCATACCGGTGGGCTGCTTCATCAACTACTGTCTACTTGTTCGTCCTTCTTTGTATGAGAGCACTACAAGGTGCAAAGTCACATATGGTATCAAGCTTACTTATTGGAAGGCAGCGTTGTCTTTTCGAATTGATGGCGAACGATGAACCACAGACTTCGATGGTAACAAAGATCATGAGGATGGTTAGGCGAAGCTCCTAGTTCTTGGACAACATGGCTAACAGGCTCCTCTGTCGCACATTTCAAGGATTAGCTAGGGTACTTAGCAACGTGCTTGATCATTCCCATTTTCGATCTGAAAGCCTACCGCGTGTGAACGGGATTTACGAATGGACAACCAATGTGTCTATCTTCGCGGGCGCTACCAACGATAGTGGCTTGAAGGTCCACGATTAAAGTATTGGTCAAGTGGACTTGATTATCCCATGAAACTCAAGCGCAAGCAATACTGATGGCGGTTTAGCACAAGTTTAGGCTCATGTTATGCAATGCTCCGTATGGCAAGTAGCAAAGGACCATAATCCATGCAATCGTTCCTCAAAAGCTCGGTAAATGGCAGGAGCTTGAATTGAAATCGAACAGATGTGCGCGTGCAACAGTTCAGCATCCGTGACAGGGGTCATTGGTCGGTCTAATGCGGGAAGATTGACAAGTGGTCATTTTGCGTATTGCTCATACCGTAACAACCTCGCTGCAGCTCGACAGCATGACTTGCAAACGCTTGCAAACCTTGCAGAAATCATCTCTGGAGTACTCCGTACCGCACCAGTCGTTCGTCTTAAGAATAATCCGAAATTGTGGAAAACGGTACAGCTCGATCATAACCACTGCTGTCTCGTTTTCAGGACCTGACAGAGAGCGAAATTGCTGCATGTTCATTGGATGGCCAAAAATAAAGAGGACAAGTTTCTCGCATTGATTTCCCGCCCTTGCCCACTCACTTTTTCTCTCTGCCTGTGCCAGCTGGTTCAAACAGTGTATTCGTGTGAATGAGCCACAAGCAAGTTTGCAGGATTTCTTTTTCATTCTCGATTTGTGCTTAGCCTCATCCCCCACTTTTCGTCCATCTGTCACCTGTTTCGTTACTGTGCCACATCCTGACTTGGTCTGGATCGGGCCCCTTCTGATACGTGTATGCGGTGGTATCTAGGGTAATCAACCATCTAGCCATTCCGGTAAGCTAATCATTTCTTTCGAGGGTCCTTATTTCGGCCTTGCATTCCGGCCTGCCCCAGTTTCTGGTTCCCGGCTTGTGTTTGGTTGGTGGAGCGGGTGCCTGTCTCTCACCGTCTTGAGTTGCTCACCAGGCACATGGGCTGGACGACGCCCAAACCAGAGAACTCAAAACCCAACACACCGTAACCCACCACTAGCGCCATCGATTTCGTGCTTTTCGGCACGCACAGGCACTGGCGACTGGGCCGTTTCGGATCTCGAAAACGCGTGTGTATATCTTACACGTATATCATTGCCATGAATTGTGACGAAGAAGAGCTGGTTGCTAACAAATGGATGCTGTAGGCGCTTTCATCACTGGTCGGGGCAGCGGCGCTAAACTGTTTTCAGACGGGCGAGACTTCTCGGTCGCAGTTGCACTTCGACACACTGGAAACTGCACTGGTAATCGCTTCGCATATCAAAAACGCTCTGACACGTCCAACCGCTAACTCGTGCCAGCCTGGTAAGCATTCCTGCCTGCTGTTTTGCTTGCTTTAGCCCTTTGCTATAGAGTTGTGTTACCTGAATCCCTCTTTCCCTTACTACCTTCGGCTTTCGCACCTACTGTCGACGCGTCGCACCATCACTCACCCCTCTGAACTACACTCATCCACCACGCCTCACATTGCTCTCGTTAACTTCTTTACACCCTTTCGTGTCTGCTGTTTGGTCCTTTGAAACGAAAGCGCGATCGATTGAAAATGAAGATGTACCTCGTGGAGCGCATACTGATGGAAATGTTTGACAGCAGCAAATGGATAAAGACGCGGCAAGCTAGACATGAACCTCTGGCTGAACGATACGAACCCTACCCCAAACGGCCATGATACACTTGGTTCCATACCAGATAACCCAATGTCATTCCCTCAGCAACCTCAGACCATCAATCCTGCGCAATTTCAGAATCAACCCTACCTTAATGGCGGCATCCGAACTGCCTCGCCGGCTTTCCACCAGTCTATGTATCAGACGAATTCGGTGATACCATCGAAGAGGTCAAGAGAAGATAGTTTAGGCACATCTCCACGCCAGGCACCTCACGCGCCGCCGGGCTCGCGATCGCAAACACCAGGCCAGGGGCCATATCCAGGATATAACCCTCAAGCAAATGGCGTGCCCTCTTTTACGAGCGCGCCTACGTCGTTTCAACATCTACAGACTTCGAATAATGCTACGCCATCACCCACAATGCAGAATATGGGATTCGCACCCCAGAGTTCGGCAGCGCAGCGCGTCAACACGGCCTCTCCTAGTCCATTTTCACCACAGCATAGCATGACAGGAGCATCGCCAGCGCCATCGGACCATGCAAATCGAGTTGCTACTCCACATGATATCCCTCAGAATTTCATGTCAAATCCGTCGATGAACTCAATGTTCAACGGTCAGCAAATGAGTCAGGGTATGGTTCCTCAAGCGTTGGCTCAGCAGCTTAACATGGCGGGCCAGATGTCCCAAGGGTCAATAAATCCAGCCCAACGTTACCAAATGCAATTGCAGGCTCAGGCACGGCAGATGCAGATACAGCAACAACAAGGGAGAGGAGCCAATGGCATGTCAGCTGGACCTCAAGTTAATATGCAAGCTATGAATCTCCCTGATCAACAGAATACGCCACAGGCCAGGACGAACAATCCACCACAAGACTTTTTTCGAGGACTGCAACAATTCTCGGCTGTTAGAGGGAGGCCGCTTGATCCTACTCCGCACATCTGTGGTAGACCTGTTCAAGCCTTCCAAATATACCAAGCAATATTCAAACAGGGAGGTTCATCGCGCATCACCAAAGACGGTCGGTGGCCTGTCATAGCTGCAATGCTTCAATTTATTCCTCAACAAGTAGCTCAGGCATCGATGGAAATACAGCAGTGGTGGATGGCTAATGTTGGGACATACGAACAGATGTGGATTCAACAACAACATAGGCAACGGGCGGCCGCTCAACATCAAATGCAGAACCAAATGTCTCCAAATCGTGACAGCCTCCAAATAAGTCACCACCAGAGGAGTCAGTCAGATCTTGCCCAAATGAAAATGAATGGACAGTCGCCAGTGCCTGACCGCTCGAACATGAATGGCTTTACCCCTACGAAAGACCAGAACGAGGCATTAGTGAATCACCACCGATCTAATTCCAAGCCGCTGGATGTAGTCGAGCTAAACGGGATGCAACCACTATCACAGCAAGACCCGCAACAGAAAAGGCCAACGAGTACTTCTGTCAAACCTGAACCAGAGCCGGAAATGACTATGCCTCCGCGGAAGCCAATAACAGATCCATTTGTTCCGGAAGTTCTGTCACCAAGTCGCAATCATGGGCCAATAAATGTGGAGGAATTGTTTGGGCTTGGTCAGCACGTCGTCGAGCTGAAGCCCGTGGTGCCAAATATACGAGAACTCGGCCTCATAGACATTCATGCTCTTACCATGTCGATCAAATCGGGTATGCATGGTGAAACCAGGAACGCTTTGGATACCCTTATCACAATATCAAGTGAGCCGTCGTTACAACTCCAGCTCGACTTGTGCGATGATCTCATGGAGACGCTCGTTGATTGTGCGCAGGTCGAGGTCGATTTTCTTGCCGAACATGCTACAGAAGTGTCCGACGAAGTTTCTCTGACACCGTATGAAGAGTTAGGGCGATTGTGCCACGCTGAAGCAAGAGGGCTACAACCTGTGCCAAAATTTGGCAGCCTCGAATACGATTTGGACCGAGCAGCAGATCGATTGATATGTATAACCACACTCATACGGAACTTTTCCTTCTATGAACCGAATTTCTTGACGCTAGGACAACCGGAAGTTGTTCAGTTAGTAACCCGGATAATACAGCATATCGGCACAAAAGATCTTCCACTACGCAGCACGCGCAATACTCTCGACTTTATGAAGGATATGATCATATATCTGAGCAACCTTTCGTCATCGCTTCATTTGCCTGGAAAACAAGATGCACTATGTTTATTACACTTCCTCCTCGCCTTCGCACCATCGCCACCACCAATTTCTCCCAACAACGATAAAGTCGCCTTCACGCCGTACAACTCGAGTATTCACAAGTACCTTCCACCTGCAGTGGATAGCCTTGCGAAGCTATTAGCTCGAGATGAGCCGAACAGAATATACTTCAAGTCAATCTTTGCAGCGGATGGCCATGCTGCAGTGCCTTATGAGCTCCTCACACGTGCCTTCGGTCTTGTCGTTGCACCCATCCCGCAAGGATCCCCGTCTCTGAGGGTGCAGATCGAGGCCAGGAAACCATTTCTTCTACAAGGTATGCTGGCTGCTGAAATACTTGCGTCACTGGCGCCGGGATCTGAACATCCACTTGCTCGCTCATGGCTTCAATCGGAAGATTGCGTCGCTGGCAACATGCTCAAGATGGCTAGTCTGTTAAGCACGCAACCAACACCTGTCAAGCCAGCGAACAGCAGGCACCCTGCGCTGCACAGATCTGGAGCGCAGGATGATGATCCGCTCGCGCACGGATCAATTGTAAGTAGAGCCATGGCAGTATTGAAAATCCTCGTCAACAAGAGCAGGAGTTTAGATTCGGAAGGCAATATCAGTGCGGCTGACGTGCCAGGTAACGTCATGATGAAGAGGGAAGCCCTTTTGGGTGCAATGATTCAGAAGGACATTGACAACAACATGCTAGCATTGTTCTGCCAATATGCTGGACTGGAAGAGTGAAAAGTTGTTTAGCACACTGCACGGAGTTCAAGTATCCGACGACGACGAGGCAGGCGCTTACGAAGGACATAGCATTAGACCAACAATATACCCAAAACATAGTCTGATCTAGCAACAATCTACGGCAGTGGGATTGGCCAGGCTTAGGCCGGAAGACGAGATATCTGCTTTCACAACTAAGCAGTACTGAGACTGTCTTTGTGATTCTGACGGATCCTAAGAGAGGATGCTGCTCATGGAGCATGCAACACAATTATTACCCACTGTACTTATTCATAGCGAGCCACGAAAAATGTAAATGTATTGTATCATGGCAATGCACAATTACGATTTCTCCTCTTTTTCCACATCATCGACTGCACGTAGCTTGATCAGGGCATGAATGAACTTGAGGTTCTAGAAGTTTAGAGTGAGTCGTGCCAGTGCTGCTCACTGTCTTCTGAAGACTGCAAACTGAGTGCCCAGGTACGTGTCGATTGATTTGAAGTGTCACGAATATCGTGCCTATACAAGGTACTGTACGTGGTACAGCAGGGAGGTCACAAGGCCTCCCATCCCGCCGCTACATACGTATCTTCCAAGTTTTTCCATTCACTGTGGATCTAGCTTTGCATCTATTTAGTTGACCTCTGACGGATTCTATTTATTACCTTTCAATTACCTACATACATGCGCAGAACTCGAAGCTATTTGATGGACCGGATGTGGAGTCTTGATGTACGTGCTGTACGTAGGTTTGTAAGTATGACTGTACTGTGCTGTGGGGAAGCATGGTGTATTGTACAGTAATCGAGTACTGTGGAATAGGTAGAAGGTGAATTGTTGAGCTACGAGTACAGGGGATGACGGTTGAGTTGTGGACTGGAAGGGGACGTAGGATGTGGATGTATTTATGTAGTACGTATGTAGGGACTTTCTGTTAGCTACGTATACACTCTGACTACATACCTACTGTGCATCTTGTGTTTCGAACATCCATCAAAACAAGGGAAAGTGCACAAGATCTCCTCTTGGCACACTGCAGGCATCTAGCTACATTATCATCCCATCTCCTTCCCACCCCTCTGCTCCTCCTCCTCAGCATCAATCTGCACCAGCGCCCCCGCAACACCCAACTCCTCAATCTTCTTCGTCTCAATAACAAAATTCGCCACAAACACCGCCTCTTCGTTCCCAGCATTCTCACACCGAACGTGATGACAGCCCGGGGGCTCATACCAGCTTTCACCTGCACTGTGTACAACAGGGCCATGTGTCTCACCGTCACATATCATCTGGTTTAAGATGCGTCCTTGTATGACATTGGCTATGACGGCGGCGCCGCCGTGTTTATGTGGTGGAAGGGCGGCGTTGGGTGGGAAGGTGGATTTTATGCCGATTAGGGTCATGCCGGGGATGTTGGAGGGGTGGTGGTGGTAGATTGTTTCGCGGTTGCTGAGGGGACGGCTGGTACGGACGTATAGGAGTTAATATCTCGTTGCTGTTGTACTGTATGGACCTGATAGGGCGGCGCAGTTACTCACCCGTTGAGTGTCCAGCGTCCGTCTACTTTGATGACTTTTTGGTCTTGCCATTGCGTGTTTACGTCTGGCTTGGACATTGTGAAGTTTTGCAATTGGTGTTGAAGCTCGAACAATCGTCTCAATACGGGCGTGTGTGCTTGCTGTTTTATGCTTCGATGACTACCATGGTGGACAATTCCGTCTGATAGTGCGTATTCGGAAAAGCAGTCTGTCCCATTGGTTGGTGATGGTCGATCAGTACAAGTTTCGCATGGACATGCTGTAGCAGGAATGAAGATGTCGTTGATTGAGATCGTCGTTTCTTCTGTCGTGGCTGCAGCATTCTGTTTTTCCAAAGCAGAGGTGACCGCAAGTTTGGGGGATAATTTGGCGGTGATAGACTGACAGCTCTATTTTACTGTGACATACATGACTGTTCAAGCGCATGTGGTATTGATACAGTCGAGACAAAACTTTTGCATATTTCATGGTGTGGTCCGACCCTTTCTCTGCACAATGTAAAGCCATCCCAAACACGCCGAGGCAGCGATATACATGAAGCCGGCGAACAACTGAGCACCCAAATACTTGCCTGTCGCGGCAGTGATTTCCAACGCAATAGGCTCGGAAAAAGTTGCCGGGATAATGATACTCAACCACACCAGATTCATGCCCGAAGCGACCTTTTCTACACCAAGAACTTCGGCGACCAGCGGCGCTATAGTTGCCCAGAAATTTCCAGCCACGAGGCCCTCAGCTATCGTGAAGAAGAGGAGTAGACCGTAGCTTTTTGCGTTGATCCAGACAGCGAGACAGATTACACCACCTAAGAATGTGGTTATACCGGCCATGCGAACTCGGCCAGCGGCATCGCTGAAGTAGCCGATCAGAGGACGTCCGATGGCTTGACCTAGGTTGAATAGGCCGGCGATGAGCGAGGCTTGAGAGGCAGTGAGGCCAATTTCTACGCCGTAATGAGCGAGGCTGAAGATTAGGATGAAATAGCCGAATATGGTGAAGCAACTGAAGCCGATCAATAGCAGAAAGCTACCACGTTTGAACAGTGGCAATTCCATGCTGATTTTAGTGTTTTTGATTGGCTTATTCCGGTCTTTGATCAGGAGGATACATGTTGTGTTGACAGTGAAGGAGAGGATGCCTAGGATGCGGAATGTCCAAACGAGTCCCAGGTTTTTGATAGCTGCTCCTGCAACAAGAGAGTATATGAAGCCTCCGAGCCCGGCTCCGGAGATAGAGATACCACTTGCGAGAGATCGTTTCGTCGTGAACCATTGTGGCACTATGGTCGCGACGGGAACGAACAAGCTTCCCAAGCCTATGCCGAAAAGGATGCCTTGAGTGAGGAAGAGGTGCCAGATCTGAGTAGCAGCGCTCGCGCAGAAGAGGCTCACAGTCTCAAACACCATGCCAACCAACATGGTATATCGGACACCATATTTTTTCGTAGCCACGGTGGCAATGGGAGAGACCAAGAAAGTCATGGTAAGACTCAAGGAACCGATGAAAGCGTACTCCAATCGAGTGGCACCTGGAAAGGTCTCGTGGTCGAGGTAGTAGGCCAAGAAAACGGCGTAAGCGGAATTGAAACCCCAGGAATGGGCCATGACCACGGCGGCAGCGACGGTGCAGACCCAGCCGTATCCTCCATTCGGCGGCTCATCGTTTTGGTCCGATTTGGTTGGATTGACAGCCTCGAGGCTTTGGGGTTTCTCTGAAGTCTGCATCGCAGTCATGTGCTTTTCACTGGTTGATGCGACATGGGTGGAAAAGTGGGCGACCATTAAAGAGGTTCGCAGACAGGTATTGTTATTGGAAATATGGTGAAGACAAGTGCTGAGATGGAAGCAAACACCAGACAAGAGCAGGAATACTAACGCCTTCACATAGGAAATGACAAGTTGATACCCACCGGCTAAGAGTAGGCATTCACGTAGAAAGACAGCTCTAGACACTGCTCACGCAAAGTTACCGGTGTTGCCCTACAGGACCTCGACATTTTGATTGGGTGGTCTCGATCGGCACCCTGAGCGTTTTACACAAGTCCGGGGAAGACATCGGCGTAGAAGAACTTTATATTGGACTTTATTTTTCACAAGTGTAGATTCGTATTGTGATCAAGTTCGAGCTGGCATGATGTGGTGTATATAGTGATGTATGAGCAATAGGGCTGATCTCATGCGAGATTCGGCTTGATATGGCTGTAAATGCAGCATTGACGGACGGGGCGTGTGAAAAGCTCGCGCGATCAGAGCTCACATTGAGC
>Ga0181467_100848_pt1 | contig 14615 bp, 15 predicted proteins | sample InSIn5gowninarea_2_FD_119079 | JGI IMG/M metagenome (GOLD analysis project Ga0181467, IMG submission 119079) | Clean room microbial communities from NASA Spacecraft Assembly Facility at Jet Propulsion Laboratory, Pasadena, California, USA -... ... | reverse complement strand
TGCCTTCCCTTCCCTTCCATTTCCTTCCCTAAAGATACAAAATTATCCTTTCCCTACTCCCCACTCCCAACTCCCCTTGATGGAAATGGATGTCGAAAATCTACCAAACCCTACGAATCAGTCCAGTCCTCTGTTCCTCTGTTCCTCTGTTCGCCATGAAAGCTACAGATTCTTGATCCAGTGAGAGTCTGGTAAGGTCGGGACTGGTCAGGTCTGGTAGAGTCAGGTAGGGTCTGGTAGGGGCCTGGTAGGGTCTGGTAGTGTAGGGTATTTCTGACGAGGACCAGAAGTGCACTCTAAGCTTTTCGAAATCGTCTAAAGCTCCACTTCCATCCTTTTCTATCTTACGGGAGAAATGATCATGTTCCATTCTTTCATGAGATGGTCTTTCTTTCACATATTCTCGCCCTTGACTCTGTCGTATTTAAGCCTCTTCCTGTATCAAAATGGCGCGCTATGAGTTTTTGGCGATGAATCGCTGATGACTTTGATGTAGAAGAAAGAGAGAGGAAAGATTTGTTGGTGTTGAGCTGCGTTTATGAGTGCTGTGTGGCTGTGATAGGAAGCTTGGATAGTGTGCTTTAATTGAGGTTGTATAGGAAAATGCTTGAACGGGTAGACTGAGACATGTCCTTCACTTCGAGCTTGTATAAGAAAACGCTTGACTAGAAAGACTGAAACATGAAGAAAATTGAGGAGACTTAAGCGCACGAGCACCTCGATCTATATATTCGATTCTGAGCCGGCCCTTTTTGAAGCATGGCAAGGCAGGCTCGGCAGAATACATATGAAGCTACCTGCATGTCTAGGAGCACTTCTCGCAATGATCATTGCTTTTTCGAAGTCACGATGGGCGACAGGCGCACTGTAATGCTTTTAACGCATCGTATGTTCATCCACGCACTTTTGCATTGTCCGCCAATGAAGATTCGAATTGGCACATTAATACCGACGGCGTGGACACGCGTTAAAACTTCAAAGGAAAGTTATATCATAACGGCCCCCTTGAACTTCATATTCTTCGCCTTTTCGTATCTTTCACAGTCTGGTCTTCTGTGCCACCTCTGGTCGTTGTGAAACACACAATGAAGGTTGAAATAGAGTTCGGCGATGATCGCTGTGTTTCAAGGAGTGGGGTGGTCTCCTCAGACCAATGTGGCAAAGGTTTCGACCTCGACCCGATTAGGAAACCTTCAACCTCAGACGATCCTCAGATGAACCTCACGTACCTCTCATATCGCCAGATCTCATGTTTATCCCTAGAAGCTTCATACTCGCCAATCCACGATGAGTGTCCCCATATATCAGCAACCCAACCAAGGTCAAATACCTGGACAAGGCCCCAAAATCCTTAGCTGCACGAGTTGCCGCCAGCGCAAGATCAAATGTAACAAAACCAATCCATGTCTTCCCTGCCAGGCCTCAGGAAGTCGCTGTATCTTCCCAACACGAGCACGCAATCGACGACCTCGAATGGGATCTAAAGCACGTGATGCCGAGCTGCTCCGACGTATCAGCCAGCTCGAGAGCATTGTTAAGAACATAGACCCCACTCAATTAACGCCTGAGCCGGAAAGACCTAGTCAGGATCTCTCTTCGGGGCCATCAACTCCCCCCTCTACGAGAAGGAAGCCCGGTTCGACGGACAATGCCTTTGGACAAGCGCTTGATGCGAATTTCGCCACTTTTAAGAGGATTCAGGAAGGCAGGGCATCGCAGCTCAATGATGGGTTTTGGACGAGTCTGAACGATGAATTTGATGGGATGAGGCAATTGCTTGAGGATCAGGAGGACGATGATGATGAGCCTACGGAGGAGTCGGAATATGATGGCAGCGCCAAGAGCCCTTCATCTCACTTCACTCTCAGCTCAAGCGGGGGTAATGATCCATCCGAATTCGATATATCTCAATACTACCCTTCTCGCGAACACCGAGATATCCTATTCAAGATTTATTTCGCCAACGTGGATCCCGTGTGCAAGGTTGTGCACACACCAACAAACCGACTGCATTTCAATTCTGTCGAGGAATTGCTCAGTCCGGTTACAGGACGCTGGAAATTTGGTAGCATCGAGTCGCTGGCTTTTTCAATGTACTTCGCTGCCGTGACGAGTATCAGCGATGAAGAGTGCATGTCTCTCTTCGGACAGCATCGAGATGTGCTTGTGGCGCGCTATCGACGTTGCGCAGAGACATCCTTTAGCCAAGCCGATTTTCTGAACAGTATGGAGCAATTGATGCTGCAATCTTTCATCGTCTATCTGGTATGTTACATGAGATCTATCTCATTCTCGACTAAACCTATCTAGGTCACCCTTCGTGCACACGATAAGAGTAGAATGACATGGACCCTTGTCGGCCTCGTTATCCGAATTGCTTATGCGCTCGGAATACATCGCGATGGCGACGGCCAACAGTTTATCGTCTTCGAAGCGGAGATTCGACGCCGTCTCTGGTGGGCCATTGTCATGCTTGACGTTCGAGCGTCCGAGGATCGTGGAACAGAACCCATGATTCAAGATGGCACTTACAATACGAAGATGCCGGAGAACATCGACGAATCCGACGTCTCATTTCGGACCAAGATCCCATTGATAAGTAGAACGACCATGACGGATATGACTTATACAGTCATGAGTACAGACGTGGCCAACACGCTGCTTCGAATTAACTTCGTGCCTGCGCCACAAGGTCGCAAATTGCTAGGCATGCAGGAGAGGGAGTATCTGGTTCAAGCCTGCACCGATAGAATCTCGAACATGTATCTTCCATCCGCCGACCCCTCTAATCCTATTCACTGGACAATGCTACAAATCGGGCAGCTTCTAACCCTCAAACTCTGGCTCGCGCTACAATATCCTCTACAATCGCGGAACGGGTCTCAAACAGCCTCCGCCTCTCCATCATCCTCCCGGAAACCCTCACTCAGCACAGCAGTCACTTACCTCCAACTCCACGATACTCTAACCGCTGATCCCCGCGCCCAAGGATTTGCATGGTTATTCAAAACCTATGTCCCATGGCATGCCCTCGCCGTCGCTCTCGCAGAACTTTGCGTAGAAACCACCGGTCCCACCGCAGATAAAGCTTGGAGGGTCATCGAAACGGGCTACGACTCCTGGTCCAGCGAAGTGGCAGACGGCAGAGAAGGTGTGCTCTGGCGGCCCGTCCGACGTCTACTCAAACGCGCGCGAGCCGCGCGAGACAAAGCAATCGCATTGAATGGGATGAGTCCTCGTCGGTCCATACCAACCGACATCGACTCACTAGCGAGTCTGAAGCTCGAGAATGAACAGAACATGTTGGAGGGTATACATGGATATGCCATGCCCCATGATCCTAATGTTGCGCTGGTAGGTGGGATCCCAGGTTTTCAAGACCAGACCGAGAATGTGAACGTGCAATACGAAATCCCCTACACCCCGATCGAATTCTCGACGCCAAATTGGGACGATTGGAATCTTTTTGTTAGTGATGTTGGGGGTGTCGTGGGTATGGGTGGTCCGCCACCGTGGGTGGTGCAGCAGCAGGCGCAAAGTCAGAGTCCACTGGAACAGACAGGGTATGGTGGTGGAGGGTTTACTTTTGGGGAGATGGTGGGCCCGCCGTCCATGGCACAGGGAGGGCAGCAGATGAGTGGGATGGCAGTGCCGAGGAGTGGGTTTGCGGGGTGGGGGTTTGATGATAGAGTTTATGAAACTTGAGAGGAAGGAAAAGATGATTGTGGGATGAGTATGTTATAAGGGAAACCCGACTCGACTCGGCTCGGCTCGACTTGGCTTGGTTAGGCTTGGGAGATTTGACTTTGGAGTCGAGAGGACGGGGTTAGGAAAGGGGTCAAAAGGACGATGTCATGAAATGGCGCCGAAATAAGCTGGTTGGGTCAGACCGGATTCGGTGGATGAGATGGGACCAATTGTGTCCGAACACTTAGGACTCGACACTCCATTCTTTCGAACATGGTGCTGAGACTCATGAGAAACCAATAAATTTCCGATGGCTGGAATTGAATATTTGTGCGTACATTGAAAAATTGGTATTTATTTATGGCGTCTGGCACGCGAAGTACCCTTCCCTGTTAATGAGATCTCGGAGTTGTTGGACTTGGGATTCTATGGTGAATATGCTTTCTTTATCATGATGCTATATATTGGAGTCTGACAGTGTTTCGGACAACGAGATAAATTATGAGTAGATACATCATCGCTGGACTTTGTGACACGACGCTGAGTCCCTATGCTCTTGGTTGTTGTCTGATGGGCCACCATACTATCAATGGCCACTTACTATAAGTATCATGTGAATGGATCTCTGCAGCATGATATAGAGCCATTGTGTCGCCTTGGAATGCATGGTTGTCACTGCTGTCAAATCGTCAGGGCCCCGAAATAATCAATGTATCACACTCCGATAGGACGTTCGATCACGAGCGAATGATGCTCGATGAATTGATGATACATATGGACGTCCTCAATGCCTCCAGTAATGTTATTTCTCTTCACCGCTAGCAACGGTATCAACACTCAAATCACCCCTGCTATCATCTACGATCCCACGTAGGAAGAGAATTCATCATATAATATCTTTCCACCATTAACCGCCTAAGCCTTGAAAGAAGCCTACATCACACGTAATAATAACCGAAACCCTACCCCATTATCGCCTGGTGTACCGCATAAAGAGGTGCAAACGCACAAAACGAAACACCTCTCCCATCAGCCTCATCAACACTTCACCTTTCCCACCGCCTGCTTCTGAAAAATTATATACACCAATAGCCCAAAGCAACCTCAACAACTTCAATGGCTTAGTGGTTTCTAAAGCCTTCTTTCCTTCCTTCCTCGTCTTCTGTACATCTTCCGAGGTTAAAGAGCAAGAATCGCAGCCAAACTTAGCCCCCCTCTCCCCCTTTCTCCCCCTTTCCCCACGTAAGTTGTAAGATTTGGCTGGTTCAGGAAGTAGAGGGTATGGTCACTCATATTCCATATAGTCCTGAAAGGTAAGACATATCTTTTTTTCTTTTGCTTGATTTTTTTGGGGCGTGTGTTGATTATCGCGTTTTGGGTTTTTGGCGCTTGGACTGATGGGGTTGTTTTGATGTTTTGTGTGGTTTAGCCGAGAGTTGGGAAACGCTATTCAGGTGTCTTGAGCCTGATGCAGTGGATGTGACTCCCTCGTAAATTTTAAAGGCTGGTGAGAGTAAATTTGTATACTATATATGGCTTAGATATCTATGCTCGTTATATACACATCAATAGAGACTGAACCGCCTCCACTCCGAGCCCAAGGGTTCAAGACTCTCCATGACAAACTATTAGGACCTACGGCCAAAATGCCGACATCGGGATCAATGCGATTTCTTTCCGGACCTCGCCGACGCCGATGAAGCACTGCTTCTGACCAGCGTCGAACCCAGAGATGGAACCGAAGCTAAATGGCGCGCTACTATACTGCCCGAACGGCCCAGATGCGTCACCTGCACTTGACATGTACCCACCAATGCGCTATTGATACAGATGCCCGACCCGTCAGTCAACGAGCCAAGACATTCCCGTCTTGTTGGAAGTTTGGGAGGTCGTGCATGGAAGGAGTGAATACATCCAGGGACACTAGGGATCTGTTGCCATCTTTTGGTGGTGGATGATACAGATCCGTCGAGAAGGTAGCGCTGGGAATCGGAAGACTTAGCGTTCTACGACTCTATCTGATTCACCAGTGGATATCAGCTTTGTGGGTGGGGGCCTTCCAATGCCTCTGGGAGATTGCTAGAGTCAGTAGCTCTTTGTAAAGGTACATCTGTCGCTGAAGCAATGAACTTCTGTCTTGGGAATTCATTAAGGAAGCATTTATGATTTATCCTTTCCGAAGGGCACGCAATAAGACTTCGAGGCCTGCTGTGAAAATTGAACTACCTTGATATGAGCAGCGATGAGCTTAATAGCAAAGCCACTCACAAGACGCCCAATAGAAGCAGAGAGTGTGGATATCACGTTGACAGTTGTGTTACACAAAAGTGCCAAACAGTCCACATAGATTTACTGCTTATCTCATGACACACTAGTCATAGAATCGCAGGAACTTTTAGCACACGACATCGAAGGAGTAATGAATCGAGCTAGAAAGAGGTTGTACGCCGCGAACTCACGTAAGGGTCGGTCCTGACGGCGGTGGCCAGGAAGAGGATGAATTGAAATAAAATCTATACAGAAGAATCGAAGGGTAGTTCAGTATGCATCTATCCTCCATCTACTTGCACCAAAGCTCAAGTTGCTCTTCCAAAAGCATCTTCCATCTCCGCAGATTGATTCAATATTCATCTTACTCCCTCCATTGCCTCACAACTCCATTCGCAATGGATCTCAGTAAGGATCATCACTCGCATACTCCCTTTCTGCAAACCTCATATGCCCAGCTCCAACATCAAACACAGCCACAACACTCTTCAAGAAGCTATCTCCCAGTATATATAAGTCTCTGCCGGGATCATTGCCTCCATCATTGATTCCTGAAATGCATGCGTCCTGTCCGTTCTCATCGGTGCCAGCATAGACAATCATGTCGAGTGGATTGACAGTGATGTACGAGCCACCAATGGAGAAAGAGACGATTGGTGCAGTGGCATGGCAAGGGACGTAGAAAACACCATCTGAGGAGGACCAAGTGGCGGGCGGGGAGTAGGTCTTGGTGATGATGGATGCTAATGGGCTGGGGAGGTACGCAAGGGTTGTGCCAGAATCAACCTGTTGTTGTCAGCTCTTGTCTTATGTCGCTGCAGTCCCAAGCCTGGATCATCAAGGAACATAAAAGTGGAGGTAGGAACATACGATGTAGTTCCCACCCCTCCAATTCTTACCACCAATATTCACACTATTGACTTGTATAGTATAGAAGTCATACGTCCTTGGATACCCTTGGATAGTGGTGATGAGGATGGGAGTGCTGGTCCAATTACCAGTCACATTCACAGGCGGTAAACCACCAAAAGCTAAATACCCTGCTGGACCGCTCGTTTGTCGCTCCAAGGCGAGGCTGAACACTGGCTGGCTTGCTCTTGTCGAATATAGGGTCTGAAAGAGCGATGAGTATGGTGCTTGTGCTGTGGCGGGACTAGAGCCATCCTGCGTGGGGTTGGTACCGTGATACGCCGATGTTCTGGCAACATAAGTACAGTGACTTTTCTAGGAGAAATCTAGAAGGTAAAATGGAGCCCAGGAACGTACATAGTGGAGTAAGCTAATCCCATCAAACCGCTCGTAACCCCATCTCCTTGCCATGCCGCGTAGGTAACAAAACCCATCTCCTGATTAACATTCATCCCTGCCAAACTTACACTCCCAATCCCCACTCCGCCCCCTAACTTTTCCCCACTCCCATACGTGATGTTGAAATTGTAATTTGCTATCCTCCGAGGATGAAACTTGTCTGACTTATACGTTGGGCCGAAATAACAATCTTCGTTAGGAGTGATGGAGTGGGTGGAGACGTCGACGCATGTATATGGATTGGTGATGAGCCAGAGGTCTGAGGAGCCAGTGTCGATCAAGACTTGGAAGGTTTGCGAGTCCACCGTTATGGCAGTGCTGAAAGCGGAAGATTCGACGATGGAGAGGAGGGTGGAGGAGTTGCCGGGTGAGTAAGAGGGTAGGAAGGGGCGTCTGAGATGTGAGGAGGTAGTGCTGCTCAATGAAGTGAGGGGTAGAATATTCGAGGAGACGGAAAGGTACGAGGCCGGCTGAAAGGAAGCGGCAGGGCGGATGGTAATATTTGGAGTTGAAGGATCGGAGAGAGTCGATCGAAAATCGCCAAGTGGATGTACTAGGATTGGAGATGCGATGGAATGCATGAAAAACGCTCCAAGAGCGAATGTAAGTAGGAACATGATCATTGAATGATGATAACAAGGTAAAGAAGCGACTGACAAAGGGTATCGTAGATCAATCGATGGGAAAGGCTTTGTCGTAAAGTAGTTATACTTCGCGCTCGGGTATCTTTGGCGACCGCGTATGTCTCAGAATCACATCATCAGCCTCAACTAAAGAATGTTGGTTAACGAAAATTCAAGAACCACCTCAAATATATCAGGATCCCACAAGGAAACAAATGGCCATACATAGGACACAAGACCTGCTAGCACCTACATCAACGTTTAGCTCAAGGATGAGACAGTATGTGTTCGCAGACGGAGTTAGGAAAGAGAGAGTAGGTAAGAGCCAAGCACCTAAGTCCACTGATACTTACATTTTGACTGCACTTGAGCAGATTGGACGGTCCCCGATACATAAAACAGGTCTGGAAGACGGCAAGATCCTTCCGATGAATTACATGACCTGATACTCCATAAGGCCCTGGCCTCAACTTCAAATTGGTCCACACCTCGAAGACACAAGTTATTCCCATCCATACTGCTCAAATTGACCTACTCCAGTTCTCCAATCACTGACACGTGTCTAGCTGTCAAGACCCGTTGGCAGCGTAGAGCAGACACACCGAAGTTCACTGAATGATGGAAGACGTCTTGGATATTATCAGAGCGAATTGATGATCCATGAGTGCAGGATAGAGACCGAGTTTGAATGTGTTCCTGACGTCTATACGACGTAAACCAGACATATATTGATTAGTCTGACGCTGGTGGAAACATCGTGCTCGACTTCGCTGACAAGGCGTTATAGTCATTGCACCTCGAAACACTGTATGAGTCATCCAGTCGTTTTCAAGAAGTGCCCAGAGACGAGGCAAGAACCGACATTATGTTGACATCCTAGAAGCATCTGAAGTTGTGCGACAACTGGACTGTACCTTTACATCTCTTGTACTGTCTTTGTGAGATCGTACTCTGTGCAAAGACCGTCAGACGGGACACGACATACACGCGCGTATCCACCGTTATCGATAGATGATCTCCGCATCTTCTTTTGGAAATCTTCTCAGCTGGTCCATGATTTTGGAGTCACTCATATTCATCTCCGTTGTGATTTGATCAAAGGAGTGACACCCGTCAAGATATGTCTGCAACTTATCCACACCAGGGAAAGGAAAGGCTTGGCCTGTCACCAAAGAGGCGAGGTATTGTTGAGAGACTACATATTTGTGTACTCTATATATGAGGCCTTTGATGACACCGAACTGAATCAATCGGCGAACATCAACATAGTTGAGAACGTTGAAACCTTGATCATTGTGCATCTTTAGCCATTCTTTGAGAGTTCTCGAGGTGCAGAGTGATGTGTAGAGGCGGCACAAATAGAACTTGGACAGTCGAGGGCCGTTAATATAGACATAATTTGCACATTCATCTTGCATGCCATCAGTGTCAGCCAGAAAGTCGTTGAGCTCTGGAGTCGGAGCATAGATATTGCCGAAGAGGAACAGATCCAGTAGCAAAATTGACTCATAGTAGAGCAGATGTTGCAGAGCGATTTTGGCCAAATCAAGCGCAACATCTGCATCATGTGCAATTCGTCGGACATCCTTGATTCCGTCAATCTGGGCAATGACTTTCTTCATCGTGAGGTCCCAGGAGTCATCGACGATTTCAGAGAACTTGATTTTGGCGATTGGGACGTGCCATGACTTGACTGGTGGTGGATGCTTGTGGTATGGAAACAGCTTCATATTGATTGTGTTTGCGTCGTCTGAAATCGTTAGACCACGTCCGGGAGAGACAGTGTGAACCCACCAACAGGTATCATGCATTCATTATAATTGTTTAGATCCTCTTTGATGATTTCCAACAGTGCCGATATGGATCGATGGTCTCCGGAATAGGATGCTTCTTCTTGGCTCAGAAACTGAGTTTGAATCTCCATTTCCGTGAAGGTACTTGCCAGCCGTCTGACAACAGCCTCATATGGCAACTTATCCTCATCCGTAGCAATGACAATGCAGAAGTTGAACATGAATTCATTGCGCTCATATTTTTCGTTCTTGATGCATACAGGATAACCTAGGATGCGATATCTGCTGTCTGGATCGCATACTGTTACATATCGATTGCAGGAAGCTTGACGCGGAATGATGTATCGTGCAACAGTGTCAAAAGCAAACAATTGGGGTCTGTCAATACCTTTCTCCGACACAATACATCCTGCTGGGCTTTGGTGGATGACTTGAGTACCTGTTGTATGTGTCAGCCGAATTCGTAATTGACTTTACATAGGAGCAAGCTTTAACAAAGAGGAACAAGATAGCCTCAATGCTCATGCATGACTCAGTTCACAGAGAAGATGCCGGAGAAGGAAAGGAAGCGCTCTTGCCTGCCTCCAGTAGGAACCGGGCGAAGAAGATGCCCTCGATCATATTGCGCGCGTGCTCAAGCTCGCCAAGTGGCTGCCATTTTTGATGACCCTTGCTTTGTACAATAACTACCTCATCAATATAGTATCCTACTGACAAATTCTAAGTTGTGAAAGGAGTGAAGTGATGGAGCTTTAGGTTAGCTTTGGAGCTCCGATGTTGGATCAGCTAAGAAGGTCACGTGGCTCCAAACTCACCGCTTAAACCCATATTTCAACGTCAATCGGGCAAAACTGATCAGACAACAACATATCAATATTTCCACAACGATTGCTTGATAGCATACAGAGGTTGATGTAAACATCTGAACTATTTCGTAACAGAGGCTAGTTATTCTGGTCCTATGCGAGCTCCTGAAGCCATCGGGTTGCATCGTTGCAGCGATCGTTCGGGTGTAGTTTACAATCTGTAGTATGCGGCTACAGTATCGTTCTTTCACATATGTGTTGGCGTTGCAAAGTTGTAGACGCTGATACCTCGATCAATATGTCTTCTTCAGATTGGAACGCTAGTTCAATACAGGCGCAATCCCCACAAGCCGTCGAGCGCCTGAGTCGTGAGTAGAATACTCAGATACGGTCCTTCAATGTCGCTAATCTTGATAGCGTTGGACTTCCCACCTCTGTACCAGTGTCCACCTTATGAGTCCTTGCTTTCTATACTGAATGCACTTGAGTTCAAGCCGAAAGCGTGGGACAGTGTGTCTTCACGTGTCTCTTCAGGCCAAGATGATACAAGAATGATTTCCCAGTACCTGACTGGTTTCATCAAGAATGACTTCAGTTGGTTCTCGAACAGTATGTCAGAGGACGAAGCCTCTGCTAAAAGAGAAAACTTGTGGGAGCTAGCTGGCAAACGATTAGCTGAACGCTCTGGACGGAATGGTACTTCCGCCGTGCTCGTTTAAATAGTACTAGTCGTACTAACTTTGGCAGCAATGCCATCGATGATACGCACCTGGGTCATACCAAATCCCGACTCAAGACAAGAATTTAAAGTCGAAATCTGCGAGCCACCACTCACTGGTGATAACCTTGGGCTCAAGACCTGGGGCACTGCGTACGTTATGGCTAAGAATTTGGAGGAGATAGGCCGAAAGTATCTCCAAGCTACGCTCAATCCTGATTCTGGGTCACCACGAATCTTGGAACTGGGTGCTGGTACTGGGCTACTCGGTATTGCAGCAGCTATGCTATGGGCTGGTTCTTTTACATTGACCGACTTGCCGCAGATACTTCCAAATCTATCATCGAATGTGCTTCGCAACAAGGATAAGCTTGTGGGCTCTGTTGAGGTCGAGGTTCTCGTCTGGGCTGACCTCGAACAATTAGAACCGGAACTCGTCCGAGGCCGGGAGCTCTTCGACGTCAGTATTTCGAGTCCGCCATTGAACATGGATTGATGGCGCTAATCAGCTTCTAGTTGATCCTTATATCAGACCCCCTATACGACGTTGATCACCCAGAACTAGTTGCAGAAGTCATTGCCAAACATCTCAAGCCAAGCAGCCCCAGTCGTGTTCTTGCAGCTGTACCTCTGAGAGACGAGACAACGAGGAAGATGAAGGACTCGTTTGTGAAACAGCTCCTTCATCTTGGCTTTGAACCTATTGTCCAGGAAGAGGAAATTTGCTACGATGATTGGGACGATGCTCGTAATGAAGACGAAGCTGTAAAATGCTGGTGGAGTGTTTGGAAACCAGGAGGTGTTGGACTCTGAGGAATTGACGAATAATGCTCGACCGAACACACGTTGCAAACTGCGGTTCTCGCTCTACCTGCAAATTCAAGCTTGCTCTCAAACAGGTACAAGTCAGCCCTGCACATGATTGCTAAGCAACATGTAAGGCGCTCCGGCACTACCTGTGAACTACATTTCAAGACGATGCCGGAACTCATTGTGGACGACGTAAGTCCCTTTGCGAGAATCGTTATGTAAGGTCCTCTTCGACTTCGAAAACGTACAACATTCGCTGGGAGTCTTCGCCTGTTGTATGTATATTGACCCAGTCACAGTCAACGAAACGAATGTCCTGTGCGGGAAGGGTAGTAGAAGTCTTGGCGGTCCTCTCCACATACAATCTGTGCATCTACTGATCCCCATCCTGTGCCGATGCTACGCTCGATACGACCCTGTCGGTAGAGATGCCTGTAGTTGGCATGCTGCACGCTATCACAACCGTCACAATATTGTCCTCTGGTCTCCCATCTCGGAGGACATTGCTTGCTCTCCACCAGTGTCAAAGCGCGGGTTATTACTCGTGACGATTGGTTATGCATTCGGGATCAAGCCACGTATCCGACCATTACGGGATCGGATTTCCAGCAATGTCATGGTTGAGCAGATGGGAGGGATTCCACCCTGATACAACGTGCCAATTTCGTTCAGATGGACCGGATCCTGGAAGATATCTACGAATAGCTTCTTAGCTTGTTGGTACTGTCAATCTACTCTCTCACCTGTCGTTATCATCGACCTGGGAGAGGATTACCACCATTAGGAGATTCGAGTGAGCACTGCTACTGCTTGTGCTTTGACATCTTGTGGACTTAGCAGGATATACATATATGTCATGGGAGACTCAAGTGGAAGAAGTCTTCGCCAAAACCCATGTCTCATGGCTTCGTTGAGTAATTGCCATATTTGTGTCTTCCTTCATGTTGTTGTTGTTGTTGGAGGTAGTGTTCATGCTATCAAATGCATTACTGATCAAGAAGATGTCGGCGCAAAGAGGAACCTCTATCGTTCGAGGAAAGGCATTAAATTCCCATCTGAAGTAAAGGCTTCTCTTTTTTTAGGTTCTGTTTGGGTTATGAAGAGTTTCCATTGCTTGAGCACAAGCATGAGCGAAAGTTGGTATCACGAGATCTTGGTGTCGACATCTTGATGCTGCAAAGGGGAGCGTCAATTGTATTGGGCATTTGGAAGCGGTCGATCTGGCACTAGCGGCTCAACCGAGATATCGTGACTATTGTAAAGTCTCGCAGGACAAGTTCATCACGACTTCGTTTGTGGGGAAAGGCCTTCTCTTCCTTGATAGCAACGACATTTGAATCAGCACTACATTACCTTCCAACAACATCTCGACATCTTCTTCTCCGATCTCAACTTTGTTGTCGCTCAGATCATACACCCCCATTTACGCCAGCGACTAGGCCTTCTTCGACAGCTTGGACCATACAGTCACAGAGTTTGATAAGCAGCATCCTCGAGTAGCTATTAACGTCACCTTCGCTATTACAGTAGCAATTCATCCACCATCCTCCCACATCAGCTTCCATTGTTCTTGTCTGGACCGGAGACATATCTCGGTCGGAACACAAAGTATCATTATCCAATCAGATATCGACAATCAGCTTCGATACCTGTGACTTGTGATCTACATACAGACAGCACCATGGCTGGAGGCACAAGACACCGTTCAGAAGTAGTCCAATTCATTTTGTGGCATAAACGTAACGGAAGCACGCGGGAGGATATCATGAGGCTAGGTCGACAACATTTTCAAGGATGGCGGATGCTAGTAGACCCATGGAATGAAGCAAGTATCAAATATATCTTTGGGAAAGATAATGATCCGCAGTAAGCCAGATACAAGCTTATGAGTTACATGCACCAAGCTGACTTCAACAAGATATAGCACTCTGCTACCATCATCGGCTCACCCCGCTCGACCACAAGATGAGGTTGCCAGATCGCAGCAGCCTGCTTCTAGTATGGAACTTCGTGACGACTGTGTATATATCCAGGAAAGCGGTCGTATCAAGATAGACGAACCTGTCCAGAATCGCCGCGGAAAGAAAAATGCAAGATCATCGCCGATTCATCGGCATCCCTCTTCAGCTGCGTTTCCTTCTTTGACAGCACATCCGATCATGCAAGACATAGCCTCATATTCACCATCAATGGGCCCTCGTCAAAACACACTGGCTTCATCTATAGAACCTCCAATGTTTCCGTCACAGCCGAGACAAGCCAGTATGGGCTTGTTTCCTCGAGATCCCGAGCACGAGGCGTCTGGATCTGATCAGATAGGCATGCTTCCAAATATCCATTACACCTCTCTGCCAGCACGTGCGACTGGATATGAATTGTCTGGAATGTTTTCCATAGGGGACCGTGGTAATCCAGTCTACGCTCCGACAACAAGACAATCTGCAACATATTCAGATCAGTGGACGTATGACCTGAACAGGCCGTCACCGCTGGTTGAATGGCTAAAGATGCACAATGATCAAGGTTTCAACGTTCTCAACTATGTTGATGTTCGCCGATTGATTCAGTTCGGTGTCATCAAAGGCCTCATATATAGAGTACA
>Ga0181467_100841_pt1 | contig 14760 bp, 11 predicted proteins | sample InSIn5gowninarea_2_FD_119079 | JGI IMG/M metagenome (GOLD analysis project Ga0181467, IMG submission 119079) | Clean room microbial communities from NASA Spacecraft Assembly Facility at Jet Propulsion Laboratory, Pasadena, California, USA -... ... | reverse complement strand
GTTATTGGGAACCGTCGCGTGACCTTGTCCATCTTGTTCGTGCTTGCATTCCATTGTGACCTGTGCGTGCGGGAGACGAGGATTTTACTGTCTCTCATCGCGACGGCGCCACTCAAAGTATGAAGGTGGCTCTTGATCTTCGTCACTGTCATCATCACGTTCGACAACGACGGCGCGACCGTTCATCTCAGAGTCTTCCACGTCGGCAGATCCAGTGGAAAGTGCGTGGCCGTAAATCATTTTGCGGACCTCTGCGGGGAGTGCGAAAAGTGTGTTCTGCTTTCCGACTACTGGGCGAGACGGGTCGCCAACAACTGAAGAGGCTGACACTGGTCAGCATAGTCAAAGGCGGATTTCGCTGTTGATGATTCTTACTATCACGAGAGCCGATTTCCTGGTTCGATGGCAGAGGTGGCACTGGATATATATACACTTGGATGAGTAGATGATTCGGCCGTTGGGAATTTTGTTGACGGATCCATTAAGAGCACGTCACTGTAGATCATGTTGCGATCGGAGCCTTCTTGTTGCCCAGCGCTTGATTTGAGGCCCCTTGTATATACTGGTGCTCTTTCGAGGTCGACGACGTCTGCAGTTGGCGGTTGATGGCGTGGTGGTGATTCTTATGCCTACCATGCCTCTGGTGATTCGTTGAGCGTTCATTGCTTTGGCTAGGGCCGATACTCTAGTAGGGCATTGTTTGTCTTTCACGGGAAAAGGTATTCGGTGACTCTTGTTGTATCTTTTGATCCATGGTAAAGGTAGTGCGCTTTCTGAGGGTGTTCTCCTTGATATGATTGGGCTTGTTGAGAGTACTGACCTGATCTCTCCGATGTTGATTGCCAATTCCAGTGTGTGCAGAGATTACCTTTTTCTCTGCTCCACGACCATGGCGTAGAGATCGGCGACTTTGGCGTTTCGGTAATCACCGTGAACCAACAGATTTATAAGAAATCTCATGAGACGGGGCTCTTGCATGATGTTTGTTGACGATTGCAAGCGGTCCAGCAAAGAAATAAGGTTCCGTCTGTTTATATAAGCTGTTTCGTCCGTATTTCCCATGGAAGCTACCGACTCGGAGGCTGGAGTTGGAATGAGTTATAGGAGTAACGCGTTAGGTGAGACTGTCGGAAAGACGAGTAAACTTCTTACGGGGGGGAAATGATCTTGACTACTGGGTCTGCCACGAGCCATGATGAGAGTGCTGTCTGATCAGGGATCGTGGCTGACGATACCGGTCAATCAAGATTACCTTCTCAGTGATATCTCTCAGGGTTGTCTTGTAACTCGCCGCACCGGTTCGGAAGCCTTTGTCGTCTACCGCGATATGATCCTGTGCTGCGATGTTACATTTCTGCTTTTTGAAGCGCACGAGATTCTACAACACCAGTGATCTGAGCTTCTCGAGGCTGTCAGATCTTGCTATGGCGATGCTAGCCACGCCCAGGTCGATGTGAAGGGCGATGATAGCGTTGGAAGAGCCAATGATTGACATCGTGATGGTTCTCCATGTTGCAGCCCACAGCTGAATTATCGCTGACACAATCACGGATGATGTCCACCATGGCGTGACGTTCGGCAATGGTGACCCTTGCTCGTGGTACAATAGGCCAACGTCGAATCGTTCTGAGTCCGAGGACGAGGCCTCTCGATATATCATGCGGAAGTTGTGAAGGTTCTCGCATGCGATCAAAGTCAATCTGACAGGCATTCAGGCAACATGGCTGGAGAAGTCGTGAGGCTAACGACTCAGCATGGTCGACATCACCAGCAACATGGCCAACACTGAGCAAACTGCTTGAGAATTCTGCAAACGCCGCGGAAAAAAACAATCTCATCCTTGTAAGTAGTAGTTCTGTTCGGAGGAGGGGACCGGGGTTGAGGTAATCGTTACAGAAGAGTCGCTTGAGGAAAAATTTGCTCGAGGAAGACTCGCTTGAGAGAAATTAGCTCGAGAAAGAGTCGCCTGGACTCATTCTTCATTCTTCTTGCGCACACACTTGGCATGCAGCGCAATCCAGCCTCAATGACACCTGTGTGATGGAACAGCACCGCAAAGCTGACCTAGAAGCTGGCACTGTGCTCACTCGCTTTCCTGTTGCTCTCCCCACTTGTGCACAGAGCCAATGGCAGTGCGAGTGTGAGTTCCTTATGATTCCAAGTGTCACGAACGTCTGTGCATGGCTGTATGTTTCCTCCTTCGCCGTCGAACCAGGCCCTTAATTCTTGCCTACGAACAAGAGCTCATGTAACCAGTAGGAGGTGCGGTAGGGTACGAACACGAGGAATGTGCAACTGTATCTCCCGCAATCTCCTTAGATTTATCGCGATGGACACCGATGGACGACAACTTGCCGTACTTGGCGAAGTTTCCGAACGCGCGGCCAAGCAGGGTCAAGTATTTCGCGGTTAGTTCCGACTTGATCTTGACGCGAATTATGACGGTCTCGAGTCAAGGCCGTCATAATTTAGCTCTTCGATGCAGCCTGTATCGAAGAGCTCGCTCAGCATATCCTTGGCATCTTGGATGTAGGCCAGTTTATTCGTTTCACCACTCCAATTAGTGTGTCTTGGGCGCCAGGTCAGCGATCCAGGCTCATCGACGGAGCTTCAAGGATAGTAGTTCGATCTCCATGTTTTAGCAGGTAGGGGACACTTCGAGTGTCTCGTAACATCTTCTTGTGGCCTGTAGCTAGGTTAATCTAAGATAGGGTATGCTCGACGATGTCCACTATGGCTTTATATTGCGGAAGTTTAACCATTCGAGGGATAGCGGCTTTGTCGAAGTTAGTTGACCGGGGATCATTAAATAGGGCGTATTCGGCTTAAGCCTTATCCTTATCGCTTTCCGATGCCATTTCCTTGTCATGATCTAGAGCATCGGCAACAATCAATGATGATCATGTTGTTGTAGATGAAGGCCACTTCGAACGAGAGCAACAGCAACAGCAACAACATGATAGGCGAGTTGGTTCACACAGTCACACTCCGTCCTGAGAGCTCAAGCTCTGGTTGGCTTTTATGACCATCAGAGTGGCAGTCTTCCAGTTCACAACCACTGGGACGGAAGTCGAAGGTTAAAGCCTGGCTCACGATCTGAGGAGCGGAGAGAAGGATAGACCTGATATATACTACTGGCCGCATGCTGTAAAAACAGTGCAAAGCCAAACGAGATGTATTGACAGTAGCAGCGGCGACAGTGACAGAACTTTCAAAGAGCAAAAGACACTTTCTTGAGATCGTGAAGAAAGTTATATAGCGACTGATGATACGGACAGTCAGGGGTGTAGAGTCCTTCGCGGCCAGATCGAGATGGTGATGTTGGCCCATCTGAGTTTCCTGGAACTTGACGGTGCAGCAGACTACTTTTCGCGAGTGCGGTTTGCACGTGCCCCTCACTACACTCCTTGAGCTTTGCACGGATGTCAGGTGAAAGATCAATGGTAGCCTTGTTGTACTGTCGTAGCCCAGCTCATACCGGCTTGTGAGTACCACAGCGGATGTGCACAAGAAGTCGGAAGTAAATTGGCCAATATTCACCAACCGCAGTATTCTCAACACGCTGTCTGTAGCACAACTGGAATTGCCTTGAGTAGTCAAGACCACTTTCTTAACGTCATCTTCTTCTGTTTCCAGAGCCACGTCTTCTTCTTGACAAACATGACCGTTGCCATACTTCATGCCGTCAATACAGAAGCTAACGCTCTGGACATATATACCAAGGTTTGCATGAGCGGCGAGGTCGAGGAAGGCTGCATACTGTGCTTGGAGCAGAGAAAGCGTAGGTGAGCGAGGCGTTTATTGCCGAAGAACTTGAAGTATGCAACATTGAAAGCTTTCCACACGGACGAGAGCAGTCCCGCTGCGTCTCTGGGTTTGGCAGTAGGTGCGGCTTCGATGTCTGTATATCGTCTCTCATCATCGAAGTGCGGTGTTGTGCTGAACTGGGAGTGTGCAAGTGATGACTTTGTCTCCCAGATGGCAGTTCATGTCAAAGGCAGACCGTGATTCCTGGAAGTTGGACACGATACACAGGAATAGTGGACTCAGCAACTGGTTCTGAGCTTTCAGCGACAGGCTCAAAGGATATAGCTGCTGCAGCACCAGGACTCCCTTGAAGATTTGCAGCTCTCGCTATCCATTCATCTCAAGGATCTACTTTTGCTCCAAGAACTGAAGCAGGATGCACAAGCTGCAGGCGACACTCGACTCTTAGCAAGACATGTTGGATCAGCATGCGTGGATGGAGACAGAGCATTTTGTGTATGTCCAGGTATGAGACCATATCAAAATGATATCAGGCCACCGTATCGCGTTTGGGTGGACTCATGAGATTGGCAGCGTAGTCGCTTCAGTCGAACTTCGAGTTAATCTTAGTCCTGGGGAGGAAAAGGCGAAAAATGCAACATAAAGTGAGTCTGTGCTTGCTGGTGCCATCACACCTTTGTTGACGAAATATCTCTGACGTGAATCCCTCCGCGGAGACCCACAGGGACACAATATCTGAGTCCACGTCTGTTGCCGGAGAACATAGAGTCCATGATGGCAAAAGCGAAACACGGTATCGAGTGGTGCGTAAGAGAGCCGTCCTATGTCGAAAGTGGAGGTCTGGCAACATGAAGATGTCGTGAAGCAGTGTTATGGTTTGGGAATTCCGAACCATCGTGTGTTCTCCATGTCCCTGGTAGTGGCTTATATAGTTAGACGAATGCGGTCTTGGTTGGCCGGTTTGTTGCATTCCAGCAGAAAGCCTCAGACAACACACGAGTAGGCCTTTGGGCTGCTGGGAGCAGGTTGAGGCTTTCGAGACTGAGAGTGTTTGCGCAAGTGTCGGTCTTTCCGCGTCTGACGCAGCCATCGTACATGCCAGTGAGTCTGCCGCACTTGGCTTCCAGTGGTGCACAGTTAGAACAAGCTTTTTTTCTGAAGGACTGGCCGTGTTCCCCGGCCTGAGGCTTGGTGCGCTTAGTGCGCTTGGTGCTCTTGCAACTGGGTAGCTGTGTCATCCTCCTGAGCTGCTCGCGGCGCTTTGCTCTGAGTTGGGAGAGTGTCTGGTCTTAACGTCTGCAGGCGAGCGCGTCACAAGGATTGCTGTCGACACCGGAGTTGACGTCTCCCACGTTGATGAGACTGTGTGAGTGACGATGATGGGGAAGACGATAGTGTGAAAGAATCAAAAGGCGAGGGTGAAAGCTGGTAGCGGACAAAGACCACCAGGGGTAGTATTTCCGGGTCTTGAAACGTTTGTCAGATGGTTTCCTGATTGGTTCAATGGCTGAGCTGTGGAGTTCCATAGCAGCCGCTGATGTTGCCGTTTGAGACTACATCAACCGGTAGCTGGATCCCGAGTATGGCGGCCAACAAATCTGGCTCTTTCTCTTGTCTATGGTCGGCAGTCTCACTCAGGAGTGAGACAGCTTTGATCTGTTTGTTCGAGGAGGAGAGTCGAGGGTCCATACGAGATAGGCGAAGTCATGTCTCTGTTGGTGTGAAAGACCTTCACGGTGAGGAAATCGCGAGGCGATCAGAGCGAATGATTGATGATATCGAGTAAGAGATAGGTACAGTGACAATGATGTTCGGGTTTAGACCGATGTGGCCTTTGCTCTTTCGACAGTCGGCAGCTTCACTCAGAGCTGGATCAATCTCGGTAAGAAGTCTGAAGATGATTTGAAACTAGTGATGGCGGAGGAACAAGGAGACGCCTGCGAAATCTATGCGTCTGGTGAAGCTAAGTCGTGCAGTTGTCGAGCAAGCATATGGCGAAGAGCATCGGGGTGAAGGTGCAGCCCAGTAATGCCTTTGGTGGGGGCAGAGAGCTACCTTCCAGGTATATAGCGAAAGTGATAAGGGCGAAAAACCGATTCACTGCGAGCGGGCTTGGGTGCTTTGTCGACGAAGGCTTATATAGCGGAGGGACCTTGCGGTTGATAGCTTCTTTGAAGCGATCCAAGGAGGATGGTGAAGCTCAGGTATGTAGGTCTCCGTCCGATCTGAAGGCGAAACCGGTAGCACCGCGAGAGTTGAGGGGTTGGTGTGTCCGGTAAGAAGACATCTTTGCGACGACCGGTTTCAAATCCAGAGTATGTGCTGTTGGCGTAGCGATGCCAATGATGTTGGCGCCGCGAACATTGGCCGTTGGTCCATACTGCTGAAGTGGAGTTCGGTGTCGCGTTACCAGGCAAGTATATAACAGAGACGATGATAGACATTGCTTCGCTCTTGCAGTGTACGGCTTAGTTATAGAGTTGCCAGGCAGATACAAACTGTAAGTGAGGAAGATGAAGTGGCGATGGGAAACTCAAGCAGGCGAGAGAAGCGCTTATATATTCAGACGCTCCAGATGTCGAAAGCGCTGGAAGCTTGTTGGAAGTTTTTCAGAAGCTTGTCAAGAGTTTGCTGATTGGACCGGCCATTCTTCAGCTAACAAAGAAAGCTTTAATGGAACATTGGAGATCTTGCCGGTAGTTTGCTGTTAAGGAAGGTAGCTTCGATGCGAGAGAAAGGAAGCAAGCATCATCGCTCGGCGACGTGCTAGAATCACCCGAAGTTCCTCCGTGTAGCAATCGGACCTTGTTTGATATGCTGGCTTGATCATGGTGACGTCATAAGGTATAGCTGAGCACAGCACAGTAGATGCTGTGCATTCATTCAGGGGATGGTCGCACGTGAGAAGGAGGGTGAGATTAGTGATGAAGCAATATGCGGAAGTATGAATTTCTGGTATGAGTGGAGTTGAAGAGAATGGGAAAAGAGACAAGTAACAACCACAGACAGAGAGGTATCTCAGCGATGCAAAGTGAAGTCAGAGCGAACGATGCAGGAACAATTCGGCCGTACAAACATAACGACAGTAACAAGATCCAGATGATGTGATAAAAACAATCCAAAAAGGATCAAGATTGCACAACGATAATCAAAAGACGAAGAGCGGCAAAAAATCCAAAGGTCCAAAAGGGCAAGACGCTTAAAAAACAGGGACTGAACAAAGGAGATCAGTGACGGCTCAACCCCGTCACTTCCTGGACGAGAAGAGCAAGCGCTATTGCTCTCTCTGCTGCAAAGGCGTGGGTGGAGGGTGCTGTTTATCCGGCGCTCGTGGTGGTCGATCATGAGGATACTCAGCCGCAGGATACCTCTGATCGGGCGGTTGGTCTTGTTGATCATAGCCATCATCGTATCCATCATCCTCGTATTCCTCTTGCCTGCCATCTCCCTCCAACGGCGTGTTCTCATCAGGGTAGTTCTGGCCTGCCCCGTTCTGCGGTTGCTGTGGCGCCTGCTTGCCCTTGGCCATGTTCTTCTTTCCCTTGCGGTTCTTTTGTTTTGCCTTTTCCAGTAATCTGCGTCGCTCTTCTGCTTTTCGTCTCTCTTTGCGATCCTTGATTTCGTACTGGCGGATCAGGGCTTCAGGACGTTCGCCCCAGATATCTTCGTACTCGCAGAACTCGCAGATCCACATGTCGTCTTTTGCAGGGCGAGAGTGGTAGTTTGTGTATTCCTGTTGGAGGCGACGTTGGCGTTCTTGCATGGCGAACTCCTTGGAAGGGCGGCGAGGACGAGTCTTTTTAGGTGGCGCAGATTGAGGCGGTTGTTGGGGTGGTGGAGGGGGGTTTGCGTAAGTGGGTTGCTGTTGTTGGCGAGTGGCAGAGTGGTTGGCCAGGGGTGAGCGAGGAGCGGGAGGTGGGTGTTGCGGCCAGAGCATTTTGTTGGACGAGTCGGATTCGCAGGTGAAGGTAAATTGCGTCTGCGGTGTCGAGGTCTGGGTGGGACTGCGGGCGAGAAGACTCTCAGTGTTCTGCTTGATCGGGGTTGTTGGTGCTTCCTGGTCTTGGTCTTGGTGGGCGTTGGCGATTGCTTGCGAGATGATGCCGTTCTCGGACGACGGGGTGAGAGTCGCTTGTTCTGCGGGATACGTGTAAGTCTCTGCTGTATAACCATGACCACGACTGCGTAGTCTCTTACTCGTGCGTGTTCCATCACCCTTCCAGTTGCCTCCACGAGACTTTGCCGACAAGGATGAAGCATAGGCGTTGTGTTGTCTGAATCTACCGCGACCACTGCCCGACAATTGCCTCGAATCTTGCTGCTGATCCTCTCTTGAAGAGATGCCCATGTTTGCCAACTCTTGCGACAGACTAGACTGGTGTGCACTGCCTCCGCCCGAAAGTGGAATCTTGCGCTTCTTCTTGTTGCTTGTGTTTTCAAAAGATTCGTATCCGTCTGCGGAAGAAGCTGTTGATGCGGGTGCTGGGGGGACCTTTGCGGCCATCAGCTTTCTCTGGACACTGTCGACTCTTGAACCGTCGTTGACGGGCGATGACCAGCGGTAACTCGGGTGGTCGTATGCAATCAGCTCTTCGTCGTCTTCACTCTCGTCAACGTGGTGGTCTCCGTTGCAAGTGCAGTGGCTGTGCGACTCGTGGTGGTTGAGGGCGCGGGGATCGATCTTTTCTACAACTCCGTACGGGAAGCTGAAGAGGGGTGAGGTAGACGGAGGTATGGGTGGGTAGGTAATCTGCTTCTGCTGTTCGGGCGACAGCTGTTCTCGGAGTCGGTTCTTGGGTAACGGTCTGATAGGCCGGTCGGGATAGACTGGTGATAAAGTATCCGGTGATCTGGTTATTGATGACCTTCGCGGCCACACATATTCTGGAAGGATATTATGTCAGTCGTGCTGTTCCGTCAACAAGAGTCTATGACCGCTTGAGTGTCTTTGTTAGTCTGAGTCTTGAGTCTTGAGGCAGCTGCGGGGGGTCGTCGCTGCGCTTGCACACGACACAACCTCGAGTCTGCCCCGTCACTGCCGACTGAGATTCTACCAGACACTCCGGACAAGTCCCCCTGACTGGAAGGAGCGAATCAACTCACCTGCGGCCGCCATGGTGATAACATGCGGTGGTGGGGGCAAAAGGTCAAATGTCCTCACTCTCCAATCCGACTGCCCAATCTGCCAAGCCCGCTCTTTTTGTGATCCCGACGATCTTCCGTTGACTTTGACACGAGTCAGTCGTTCTTTTCTATCTCCCTAAAGATGTTGTCTGTGTGTCTGGCGCATCTTGAGATGCTCTTCTCTTCTATCGCAAAGATATACAGACTTTTCAGCTCTACCTAGCCATTTGTGCCACCTGTTTTTCCAGCCTCTGAAAAGACGTTGATTGCAACTTTAGTCATCCATAGTCCGTGCCCTTCACCTCCGAACCTCCGAGCCCGATTGCTCTTCCGAATACTCCCTGATGAAGCCTCTCTTGTAATATATCGTCGATTCAACCATCATGGAATATCTTTTCACGAGTCACGATTGATGCATAGAGTGTGGAATATGTCAATATGGGAAGAACGGATCAACCAGAATAAATACGTTACTATGCGCTGCACTGCTACGAGTTATCAAAGAGGGGAGGGGTGAAGCTTACCTTGACAAAACTTCAACTTCTCCACCACAATCTCCATTCGTTCGGCATCACGACGCTCTAGTCTCTCCCTCCAAACATTACCGAATGGTGAGTAGAAGTCAGTCGACGCTGGAGCATCCTTGTGAATCATACCACGGATAGCCTGACCAAGTGTTGGGCCGGTCTGGATGTTCTTCTGAAGTGTAGCTTCAATGATCAGGTGCTCAAGCTGGGGAGCCAGCTCCTCCAGTCTCTTGTTCTCAGTTAGTAGGTCGATCTCGCTGGGCAAGCATACGGCAGCCAGTTCGGGCATTGGTAAGCATGCGGCTGCACAATCAAGTGAAATGCGCAGGGCCATGATACAAGACATGACCGACTCTGCAAAAGCAACGCATACCTCGAAGAAATACAGAGGTGCGTGCTGATGTAAGAAGGTGTTCGCGCAAAGGACCCAGCCATCGGCGCGCTGAAGAGCAACCTCGAATTCTGCTTCGTCGATCGTGCTGTGTCCGTGGTTCTCAGTGGCCAAAATCGAGTTGTAGCTGTTGACCATGTTGAGAGCATTTTGACCTTCCGAAAAGAGTCTTGATCTCAGTGTCATCAAAGTCTCGTAGTGAGCCACTGTGTATTGTTGAGCTTCGCGAGCGCCGCGGATGGTGCCGACCGCTCTGCACTGTGCCTTGCTGCAACATCCGTAGCTGAACAGAGGAATGACTTGTTGGCCTTCAGGGAACATGTTTGCAAACTTCCAGTCGTAAAGACAAGGCTCCGGAATGTGGTCAACGATTGTTGTATGACGGCAGACGTGAAATATTATATACTTGGGCATGATGATGGGGATAAGGACCTGCCTTCTGTTGGTTTGTGTTTTGCTTGGGTGTGATTTCTGATAGATGTGGAAAGCTCTGAACTCGAAAGACATTGGAGAGTAAGCTTGAGTTATACTTCGAACATGAAGGCCAGAAAGAAAAGGCAATGCATTGTTGTGAATGTTGGCAACAAAGACAGGAAGATGAAAGAGAACCGAGAGGCAAAGGAAATTGACAAGGCAATTGAAGATATGTTATGTCAAACAAGGGATTGAAGAAAGACAGAATATAGCACTAGCCGATTGCGTCTGCTATGCTGCGCTGCCGCAGTGACTTACTCGATCACAGTGGTTAGAAGTGTGGCACGGAAGCCTGGCAGCCGCTCCTGGCTCAGCGTACTTAGTACCAGATAGCAGATACCAAAGAAAAGTGACTACTCGCAATGGATGTTGTTCATGCTGTTTTGCCGCCATCTTGACAGTGCTTTCGACATGCTGGGGCCGTCGGTCGCAAAAACTGCAGGTCGTCCGGAGGTGGGCGAGGTCCTGCAGCTGACTGTGTATTGTTGTACGAGCTACGATCGGTGCTTTCGGCCAGGGAAATTGATATGACAATCTCGGCGATGGAATACTTGATGCAATGGCTTGCGACCATGATGACCGACAGGTGTGCTTTCTCGTGTTGTCGAGAAAAGATTCAGCCAAGTCGATCAGTGACCCTGGCCGAGATCGGCGAACAGTATCATCGATGGCCCGTGCAGAGAAGACTTGACTTCAGCTTGTCTTTTTCCTCTTGCTCTTGCGTCCTTGAGACACGACCAGGAACAAGTTCGGTCATTCCAAGCTTGTTGGACGAGGTTCGCATAGTCGATTGTTGAGACCGTTCCAACAGGATTCTGTCAGCTGTCCAGGCAAACACCCGGCCAAAACACATGGGGAGGAGCGGGAGCGGGAGTGTACCTAACAAACGCAGCGAGACATGGTCATTCCTTCGAAATTGATCAGTTCCAACTCACAACTACACGGGTGGATGCTTTGATTGGTTGTCATGACCTATTGTAGGGCACCTCGGTAACGAGCGGTTTGAGCTGGAAACATGGACAGAAAGCGCTGGTAGGTAAACAAAGTCACTGGCGCCAATAAGACTTGGTAGCACGTGGAGTCTCAAAAAGTGGTAAGCTTCCAAGGAAATGTAAGGTAGAGTAAGTCTCGGACACTGTGTCGTCAGTCGAGTCGGTGTCGCACCTTCCTCAAAGCACTATCATCGCAAATTCTAGAAAGCCATCTGCAGCTAGCTGCTTTCCTGTCTTGAAGCCTCTTTCTCGCAAGCAACTCGCCATCCAGTCGGAATCTTGCGCGTCTTCGCAATAGCACCTTCACTTCTTCATCAACCATCCCATCTACGTTCCAACTTCACCTTCTCATCGCCTTTTCTTTTCTCAACCCACCCACCAACCATTCTGCGCACAAGCAACAATGAATCGCTACTCTGTCGTCGTCAGCGACACCGGCTTGGCTGAGTCTCTCAAGCTACTGGTACCTTTCCAGTCGTCGGCCACATCCGGCGCTCTCGTCGGTGAGGTTGTCAAGCGCGCATCTCGCTATGGCAAGACGCTCAATGCCGCCCATTGCACTCTACGCCTCGAAAGCCCTGACGGCCCCATCCTCGACCCCCAGGACACCTTGTCAGATCTGGTCGTCGACGGACAGCTGTTTGCTGTCTTCAGTACTATCCAAAATGGCACACCATTCGAGGTATGCTGGGAATCTGTCTTTCGTTGCCTCCACTCTCTAATATCAAGCAGACTGTGGATACCGACATGGTTGGAGCGCAGGGCGAGGCCAAAGGCTCTCATCCTTCTCTTACCGTGCGCAGCGCCATCTCCGTCCGCATCATCACCCCAGCCATCGCGAAGCTGATGACCAAAGACTCGAACGCTTTGCCCGCCCCAGCTTTCAACCTGCCTGCCTCGGCCAAGCTCCAGCAGCTGCATGACAACGCTGTCCGCCATCTCAGCAACAATGCTCCTGACTGGCTGGACGCCACCTCTCTCTTGGATCTCCACATGCACGAGCTGCCCATTGTCTCGTCATGTTTCGACTCTACACTTGACGAGACGGGCCTCGCTGAATCTCTCAAAGACGGCGTTCTGACCATCTACGCCGTCGCACGTCCTGCCTCGACTACTCGCTCTGCTCAACCTCCGGGCCGAGTTGGCAAGAACGATCTTTATGCCGCTGGTCCTCACTGGCAGCCCGAGGTTCCACAATCAAATCGCGGTGTCGCCATGTTCCTGTCTTCTCTCAGAGTCTTCACACATGTGTTGAAGAGCAATGCCATTACCGACGAGCACAGAGAAAGAGTCGTTCACGTCTTCGACCTTCTGTCCTTCTTCCCACCTGCCGTTCGCGCTCTCCATCTGCTGATCCAAGGAAGCACCATCTCTCATTCAGCCAGCACTGCTCTCAGCCAAGCCTTCTTCTGCATTCTCAAGGACTTGGGTCACAGGAAGCTCATCAAGAACGATGATACCAGACTTTTCGAGGGCGCCCGCCTTCTCTTTGGTCTCATCATTGAAAAGGCTAACCAGCTCAAGTCTGTCGAGTCGTTCGTGCCAGTCTACTCATCGCACATCCACACTGTGCAATTGCAATCGATGGCAGCTTTATCTGCGCAACCTCTCATGCCTGTCAACGGAGGCCCTTCTCGCCCTGCCGCCTCATCATCTGCACAATCTGAAATCAACGCAGGATATCTGAAACTAGACCTTGTTTCCGAGTCCAAGCAGAGCGTTGTCATCTTCAGCCCCCCTCAAGACATCTTCACACGTGCGCAAACTCTGCAAGAAGTTATTTGTCCTGGCGACCTTCGCAACTTGCATCAACTCGCCAGCCTCTGCGGCAAGGCTTCTCTCTCAGTTGTGAGACCCTCTTTGTTGTCTTCAGTTGCCCCAGAGCACTTGACTTTCGACGAGCAAGGACATGTTGCCGTCTACACCGGAAAAGCTGGGTGTGCGGGTCCTGGCGAAGACACTGTCATCTTTCGTCCTATGCATGGCGAAGAGACCCCAAACATGGGCCAGGTCGAGCAACGGCTTGCTCCCATCCTGCAAGCCTACGAAGAAGACGGCACTAACGTCTTCGACATCCTTGGATCCTCCGCCACTCGTTCTCTGGACGAGCCCGACGAGATTGTCATGTTTTGTGTGGATTGCAGTGCGAGTATGGACAGCTCCACTGATTTGATGGGCATCGATGCCGACTCTGGGCCTCCCAGAACCTCTGACACTCCTCAAATCTCTCCGCAAGTTTACAATCGCGTGCTTCTTGATGATACCAAGAAGGCTCTTACCGAACACGAAGTCTATGATGACGTTCTTGGTTGTGTGGCCGAGTGTGCCCACACCGCCAGATCGACTGTTGCAGCCAAAATGCTCACTCTGGTCTTCGATCTGACCACTGAGGAGATCGAGAAGAAACGCAGTTTAGCCATGTACAGTTGGTATGAGCGCAATGCCGTCAACCTTAGGCTGGAGAAGCTTGAAAATCTTGCTGCAGGTCTCAAACGCTTCGAGCAAGAGCTTGTTGATATGATAATCCTTCGTACCATGGCCATGTCTCCTCACAAGTGGACCTGGAACATTGGTGAGAGGCTTCCCGGATATCAGCAGATGGAACCCCTTCCTGATGAAATCACCATGATTCCTGTGGCGCTCAGATGTCCCATCAAGCTTGATCTTATCGAGGATCCCGTCGTGGCTGCTGACGGCCAGACTTATGGTCGTCAAGCTATGGTCAAGTGGATGTCGATCAGAAGATCCTCCCCCCTGACCGGTCTGATGCTTGAGAACACCGAACTGCGCCCGCAACTTGGACTGGCTGAACAAGCAGACAAATGGCTGCAGGGTGAAGATCTTGTCGAACCCGAGGAGCGTCCAGTCAACAAGCGCCGTCGCACCTCGCTCCGCACCAACGCTGTCACATTCTCCAGCACTTCGCACCACTTTTCTCGTGCCCTCTCGCCAGCTACCACTCTCCTTGACTTGTACAAGATCGCATATCGTGGAATGAGAGGCCATCACAACCTTTTCCAGCTGTCCTTCAATGGCGTCCTCACTCCATCTTTGGAAGCCATCTCCAATTCCGGCATCGTTGGAGGCAGCGTCATCAGCATCGTTATCGCTGACAACGTGAGCGCTGTGCAGGACGGTGACTCGGCTTTGTGTCTGATCAAGGCATACTCCAGCAACAGCAGACCCGATTTCTGCTACTGGGTTCCTGAAGAGACTGAAAAGTCAATGGCCTCTATCTTGGCAAAGTACTGGCGCTTCCAATGGACGAGATGCCCCTGGCTTGATTACGAGAAACACGAAGTCTGGACCGATCTCAAGTCGTATGGTGACAACCGCTTCCAAGGTCACATTGCTAGTAATTCCGACTATCTTATGGACTACCTGACTCCTTATCACGCTACTGGTGTGCTCCAAGCTGAACCTATCCACTCACCGCCGTCTGAATCCCCCTCCGAAGATTCATCAGAAAGCGATGACGTGAACG
>Ga0181467_100794_pt2 | contig 14867 bp, 7 predicted proteins | sample InSIn5gowninarea_2_FD_119079 | JGI IMG/M metagenome (GOLD analysis project Ga0181467, IMG submission 119079) | Clean room microbial communities from NASA Spacecraft Assembly Facility at Jet Propulsion Laboratory, Pasadena, California, USA -... ... | reverse complement strand
GGGGCGCAGGCTCATCAGTCAGGAAAGGATCAGCCGTCCACTCACTCATCCTTGGGAACGAAGCCGCCTTATGCTGGCGAAGCGGCGAAGCACCAAACTGCATCCCAGCGACGAACTTGACGATCTCGTCGCGTTCGAAAGGAACAAACTTGGCTTCCATAGCCGTGGCGACATCATCAACCTTGGGTCCCCATATATCCAAAGTGCTGATGTTGACCTGGGCGCACTTGGCGAGGATGCTGAGGGAATTACGGTAGTCCTTGTAAATAGTCATGTTACCTCGATCGAAGATCTGAAGAAACTCTGGGCTCCGAATGGTTTGGCTGATGGCGCTGTAGAATGCGATGATGTCGTCGGTATGTGAACGCGACGCATCTTTGTCTTCCAACGCTGCTTGATATGCAAGAAACAGCAGAGAGGTCTGGGTCCAGTCGTAGGTCGCTGTTTTGCAATAAGCCTCGTGGACTTTGTTTCCATAGGCCTCGGCCTCGTCTTTCGTCAGATTGTCAGGTAGTGATGTGTTCAGATAACGAAGGCGGGAACGATTGAGGGCGGCTTTGCCCATTGCGAGCACAACCCAAATCATACCGAGAAATGTCTTGAGAAGCTCCAAGGCCATGGAGCAGATGGTACAAACGCCTCTCAAAAAGGTCACATAGCCTGCTTTCCAGATTTTCCAAGAGACATCCTCATGTTCAAGGCCGAAACATACTTGCGCCGTGACTCGCAAAGCGTCCAGCATGTGTGGTATGATTTGCTTCCAAGATCGGATGCGGAGCTTGATCACGACAATGATCAAGTTCCAAAAGAAGAATAGGAGGTCTGTCCCGATGGCCTTGAATATCTGGGACCAGGTCACCGGGTTTGGGTAAGTGTCGTAAAGGCCCGGAAAAAGACATTCTCCGATGGTGATTACGGACATATGTCGTTCAAACATCTCGTCGATACGACGCTTGCTTGTTCGGCCTTCGTACCAGTCGTGTGCTTGTCTAGTGAACCACTGTCCTATACCGTTCACGACCGTCTTGACAAACCTCCAACAAAGGGGAGGAATGCATTTAGAGGGTGGCAGTTGCGTGTGAACGATGAGAATAAGTGGGTACGACAGGAAGGTACTGAAGATCCTTGGCCATACGATGTATCCTTCTGACCATCTGAACCAGTAGTCAGTGAGCAAACAAAACCAACCCAGGAGCAAACCTGCATATCCAATGCGGCATCCAGTGTGCTGAAAGGAATCGTTGATAACTGGGAGGACCTGGCCGAGGCTCCGCATGGCGCGGCCTTTGCCCATGGTGAAGACAGTGGCCCACCAAGCCATGATGGTGACGGCAAAGATGGTGACGAGGAATACAACCAAGTCAAGCTTGGAATACTGAGGTACCGCCATCGCGTGCGCAGTGGACACGCGGTTATGGGCCCTATAGCGGGACTTACTGTGGTCAGGCGAGGAGCACTTGTAGAGGTTGAGCCTAGGACGACTAGACTGAGGGGTAGGAGTGGAGGAGATAGTGGGGATGGCGTGAGTAATGGGAGTGGCCGGGATACCGACTGTCTCGGTGACAGTGACAGTTGGCAAGATGAAAGGCGCTTCGAGCACTAGATGAGTGACGACGACGGCCTCGATGTTGGAGGTAGGAACCGTGGATTTGAACCATGGAACCACACCGAACAAGGCGGGCAAGACCTTGAACACCCACATAGTGTTGACGGTTGTCGCGATGCACTATCAGAGCGAATGGAATGGCGATAGCCGAATTGGCGAAGCGGATGAACTTGTCGCAGTTGCGAATTAAAGGGGTGTAAGATAGAAAGGCTCAGCGGCGATTGATGAAGTGTGATGTGCTGTCAATGTGTGTGATTCTGTCAGTCGCTGTGCGTGGAAGAAGGATCGCAGTGTTGGAGGGGCGTGGATTTAATGTGTAGACGTGACAGTCTAGCGCGATTAGGTTGGCGGCGTGACCAGTTTTTGGACCCTTTTTGGATCGTGAAGGTGGGAGTTGGGGGACCTTAAGCGGGGAGTGCAAGGTTCTGGTGGGCAGAGCGGTGGCAGGCTTCATGTTGGGGAGGTTTGGGTTGAGGTGAAAGAGGGGAGTTGTGGAAGGCCGACCAAGAGATATCAGGGGAACACGAGAACACCTAGTAGCGACCAAAACGCAGTGGAGAGAGCATCTGTTCACTAACCGCGATTTAGCTGTACATTAGCGATGGATATCGGAGCCTGATACGTTGTTGGTATATTGCATAAGTCTGCGGTCGTTACCTGTATTCATCAGTCACCCAGCATCTTCACTGTTCACATGTATCGAGACGCCTGAGGCTTCGACTAGCTTTGTAGTTTTGTCACACCAATCTAATTGCTATGGTATTTGTGCTATGCTACTCACTATCCTTTTCGCTAATAGATCAAGACTGCCGTTTATATCGAACTCCACCATCGGGTATTTCCCACCAACCATAACAAAACAAACATTAGATCCAGTCCATCGGTCATGACAATGCGTCCACGGGACGGGTATAAGAGGAAAACATGGTGTTAAGGATAGTGAACGAAAGGAAAAAGAGACACGCCAGCGCTGTGCTGATCCACGGGCACACACCAGCCCTTTGATATCGTACAAAGATATTGAACAAGATCTGAATGTAATGAAAATGGAGATGCTGTCTGGTTTGATGAAAAATGTAAAAAGGGTATCGCTATGCTGAGAAAGGCAAAATCTCAAATCTAACTGATGTCGCGAAAAGATGGATGATGCTTAAGAGGAGGATGAAGGCGGCGCACGTATCGTGGTGCCGTTCTGAAACTTGATCGTGAAGTTGACAAGGTCCAAATCGAAAGGACCAACATCAACACTACCACCGTCCGCATTCCCGTTGCGATCGTTTGTGAGCAGTGTTTGAATTGACTCCTGTGCGCTCGCGGCAACATCCAGGTCCTTGCTTTCCTGGAGCGCAAGGAGTACAGCTACACGAGCAAAGTCGAGAGCACTGATGTTGCTTGAGATAGGTTGTGTTATGATGGTTTCAGCTTTGGATGTGCTCTCGTCACTCGAAGCCTCAGCTTGGCCAACCTGGCCCACGGTCTGGCGCTTGGCTTGTTGGCCAGGAGCTTGCGCAGGATGGGGATGGTGAAGTACTGGTAAAGTACGTGACGGGTGGAGCGTAGACTTCAGATCCATCGAGTGGAGACGATGCGGAACAGAACGAGAGGCAAGCCCATTGAACGTGATGAGAGCATTTTCGGCAGCGCAACTCAGAGACAACTGAGAGAACAGCGCCAGCACGCGTGTGCCGTCCAAAGGGATATTGAACTTGGGAGCAGTGGTCTCAAGAAGACGAGGAATGCCGGAGCCCATGGTTGCGTTGTTAGCAGTGCCGGCAAGGTTAGTCGTGGTGCACCCGGTGGCATCATCGTTCGTGCATGTACTTCCCGTGAAGCCATTGATGCATACGCAATTGCATGATCGGTCAGAATTCAGGATCGCGATACCGCCGTTTTGGCAGGTGATGAGACCGTTGCATTGCTCGTTGCCTTGACCCGGACCAGACGTGGGAAGTGGTTGAGCAGGAGCATTGGTGTTACTCATGTTGTTGTTGCCTCCGGTGTTGGGTCCTTGAGTTTCTTGAGCGGCAGGAGTGTTGTTGACTCCTTTGTTCATGTTTGGTATGACGACTAGGACTACTGGGATGACGACTGCAGCAGCGATGATAACCAGTAAGACTATTAGGAGCGTGATGAATGTCCATAACGGCATACCACAGCATCGTCGGCGCGGCTTTTGTTTTTCGTTACTCAATCCAGAGTCTGTGACACCATTGCGCGAATAGCCACCTGATGGCCATTTGGATAGACTGCCGTTCCCAAAGTTTGGAGTACCACGGCCCGAACGGTTGGGTGTTTCTTGGCCAGGCGGCGGAAATGCAGCAAGCATCTCAGACAATCCGGATTGTCGGACTTGGTTCCTATCGGGAGCACCGGTTTCCCAGAAGTCTAGACCAAGTCGACTCGCTGTGCGTCCACGATCGAGATTTGCTGCTAGTCGTGTGGCTCTTCGAATGAGATCTGGCAAGCTTGTCAAGCTACCACGCGCCTCGGCGTCCCGGACCGCATCCATATCGAGCCTTGCAGGCCTTCGCATACCAGCACGCTCGGCTAGTCCAGTCGGGCGTAATTCTTGTTGCAGTGGTGACGCTGTTCCTGTGTAGTTTTTGCCTTTGAACATCTCAATAGTGTCCACAGAGTCTGCAGAGACACCTCGGCTGAGAGGTGACCTTGGCATGCCTGACGGACTACCATCCCTTGCGAGAGCTGCAGCTCCTAGCCCCATGGCCCCTAAACCGATACCAACGCCATCTTTCTTTGCATCCGCTCCGTTCTTCTTGTTTCCAAAGCTGTCAATTGACTTGATGGTCATCAGCGATGGCTTAGTCCGCCTGCCCAAGCTCGCTTGCCTTACGAGTGCAGGTGATTGCTGAACGAGGCCGCTTCGGTCGTCGTGATCGGTCGGAGTTGGTGAGATGGTGCCGCGATCGCTGGTGATAGTCTCACCATCGTCCGAGTATAGGTCGTCATCGGGGTAAAAGGCCTTGTCGTCTGTGGGAAACACGTTGCTAGAGGCAAAGGATCCACGCTGTGATTGTATTCTTGAAGAGTTGTTCTCCGACTCCTCAACGATGGGCGATACATACGACATCTGTGTATAGTACGACGACGGACCTCTTCGGGAGGAAGGCGGCGGGCCTAGACTCGGAAATCGTCGAGCTTGTTGTATACTTGGCATAGGTGGTTGGGGCACAGGAAAGTCGGGTATGGATCCTATCGAAGAGTCCGAGGCTATAGATGAGGTAGTTATTGGGCGCGAGGAACGGAAAGAGCCAGGAGAGAAGGTATCGCCATTGGGATGTAGATATCCCGGGGAGGCTGGTGAAGGGAGTTCAGGGGACAGCTGTTGGATGGGAAACTCGTCGGACAAAGGTCGTGCAAACTGTGGCGGTGGTTGTAATCTTTTTGGAGAGCGTGGTGGGATATCAGGACTGGAGTCTACCAATTCCCTGGTGATGTTCGGCAGTGGCCATTGTGGTGACGGCGAGTCTGCTTCAATATCATCTCTGCTTCCCGAGGGTGCAAGTCTTTGTGGTTGCTCGACTTGCTCTTGAGACCGCTGCGAAACAAGTTGGTTCGGTCGTCGAGGAAGACCTATTATCTTCGATGTGTCTGGGAGCTGGGTCTTTTTCTGCGCAGCCTGCATCCTCTCACGAGCCGCCCGTACTGAGCCCTTCTTCGCGTCTCCATCGTTGCCCGCGTCTGTTGCACCGTATACTCCGGCGCCCAGTCTCTGGTCGTAACTCATGAATTAGATTTCGGAATGTTGACGGTAGATGTGCCACTTGACACAGGTTTGATGATGGAAGGGTATCGTGTGACGTAAGGTTCACGCCCTCGATGCGCGAAGCTGTTGATGTTGACGAGTATGCTCCAGGCAGCCTGCGGAGTGTGAGAGCGTTGACTGTGGGTCCGACTGTGCAACTACTGACGCATATGCACTTGTTGCAACACAGCTGATGGCCAATGCGAACATGTATGAAAGGCAGGCCTTGAAGTGCTCAAATCCCGGAAAGCTGGTCCAGGTACTTGAAGCAGATTGCAGGCAGAGAAGTGAGTGGAGGATAGACGCCAGGAACAAGACAGAATGATTTGGTACGCGTCGGTAGACAGCGGAAAGCAGCGATTCCTTGCGTGAGAAAAGCCCAGTTGCCTCAGGTTTCAGGGAGTCAGGAACCAGGAGGTGAGTGATACGGCGTATCAGATGATGAGTGGCCTACAATCTCACAGATCAGAATGAGTGCCTCGCATGATCGGTGGTGCTCAAGTGGGATAACAAGGGCTCCTCCAAACGAAGAGTTTACAGTAATGCAGAGTAGAACCGGACTGCTATAGTCCAAGAGCCTATGCAGCCCAGCAACAACAAGCCAAATACGACAAGAGCAGACGCAGAAGGGAGGCAGAGGAGAAGGTGTGACGTTGCCTGTTGCAGTACCGTGACGGTGATCCCAATGGGGTTTCAAAGGAAATCCATGTACGTACAGTAAGAGGTTCTGGGCCAAGTCAGACGAGGGTTGTCGGAAAGACGGGTTATCGATAGGAAGCGATGCTGGATGAATGGAGGCGGTTGAATTGATTGACAGCCGTTGGCCAAGTATATGGAATATTTACAGCGAGTAAATGCGGGGACTAAGCTACGCGGAGGTATCGAAAGTAGTAAAAAGAAAGTATGATAGTTAGAATGCGGCAAATCGATGTCGCTGGAGGAGCTTCGGGCTCGCGATATGGACTCAGGCCAGGATGGAATGGGAACAGTGAGGACGAGCAGAAGGCAGTCGAGGCAGCGACCACATGTCTCGCAAATACAGAGACTTTGGAGTGGCAGGCAGGGCAGATTGTGGAACACGCAAGGTTGGCATGGTTCAGAGTTTAGAAGCACAGACTAGAAGGTGTAGTGCAGGAAGCGAAGACGCCACGACATGCGCGGTCGATTCAGGGGCCTCGTACTGGTCACTTTTTAGTGAATGCAGCATGGTGCGACAGTCGCGGGCAGCGCACACACTCCCGCCCCAGCACGAGGTGAGGAGAAGGTCCCGAGGATGCGCCCAACGTGCGACGGTGCGAGAGCGTGCGCCTTTTCGAAAACGTCCGCTGCAATGGTGATGATGACTGCAATTATGTTATCAAGGTCGCGCCCGGCGCAGGTGAGCTATTCGTGGCTGTCAGCAATCTGCGATGGTCCGGCAACGTTGAAGGATGCTTCAGATGCATGCGGCCCTGGTGTGTTTTACATAGCATCACCTTGCGTAGACGAGGCGGGCCCACGAGTCGGTCTCGAGTGTCGTCCCGGCCAAGACAGCCCATTTTAGAATTCGCGTCCTGTTCCTGCATGCATTACGCCTCATTGGGTCCAGACAATACTTCCATAGCGACTCCTACATAGGGTAGGTGCAGGAGCGCGAACCGTCTTACCTGGAGAGGTTTTTTTCAGCAGCGCGCACACACTGTCCAGACAATGTCGTCACAACCCATGTGATCGGAGAAAGGGCCGAGCCTGTAGATTGGATCAAGGGCCAAGATCGATGTCTCTTTTTGCGAGCCTCAGCGAATGAACGGAGGATGGAGATTAAATGACATACAGAACCGCAGTGTCCGTGAGGGCGGGATCAGAGTGGACAGAGCGGTGCCCGCTGGCTTGCAATCAACGTGAGGCGCCCCTAGATAGCGATCGACAAGCGAGATCCAGCGGCCTTGTGGTGCCGATTACGCCGTCCCGCGTATCGTGGTACTGAACCTGAACCTTGAAGAGATTCGTGGAGTATCGTAAGGCTGACTTTATCCAGCAATTACCGTTAAAGTTTTAACAAAGTTTGGTACTTGGCCGTTGGGCAGGCACGCGGCTCGTCTCAACACGTGAGGCCAACCTGCCGGAGATGATGAGCAAAAAAAGAAACATCCCGCGAACGCCTCTTATCGACTTGATTCGAGCGAGGTGCTCTGTGCATACGGAATCGCGGTCATCGCTACCAGATACTGCGAAGACCCTCTGTTGCCTCCACCTGTACCTGCGTCCTCCCGAGGTGCCTGTTCTGCATGCGTCATCCTCTCGCGACTCGGGACTCCACTAGCAGCCAATGTGTTCTGACTATTGAACCCTCCGGAAAAATGGTCACACCCCACACATGTGCGATTCATTGTTGTCGTGGTTGTCTCTGCAATCTTGCTATGCGCTTGTGCTACAACAACATGATGGGGAAGCAACTACTAGTGCACAGTTGACAGGCATGACGGGTGACTGCAGCATGTGGGAGCGTTGATGTAGCTCCTGCACGTCTCCCATAAAAACGCTAGCCACAAGGTCACGTACTACTGCTGAAGCAATCCTCGAGTCATCTTTGTGCAACCTCTCGGACCCACGCGGAATCTGGACTCAAGCATGCCGAGACATCTCGGATAGCCATGAGAGAGAATAGGGAAATCGCGCAGCCGATCAACATGGCCTCTCCTCAGCAAGTTCGTGGAGGGTTGATGAGTCGGACATCGTTTACGTGTTACTTAACTATATTGTAGGGGATTGTCAAAGGACGCAGTTCCACAACCCGCGATCCTGTCACACCCAGTCCGGGCTCCATACGTCTGCTCCTGCATGTCGACAGCGTGAAGGACTCTCCGGATGGTGGCATAGCTCTTGAACCGTCAGATGGCACACACACCAGTTTGACTACAAACGACATCTTCACCGACCATGGTTTGGCACAGCCAATACGGGTTGCTTCAAAGTTACCAGGACCAGATGACTTCCTGAGTTCGCCTTCCAAACAGGCAAACATTCGGGTTCGGCGAGCGAACAATGGTTCAGCACTACTGCAATCCCCAGCTCGTGCGGGACATGCTGCACGGATGAGACAGATCTTCGAGGACGCCAGTCGTGACCACATATCGCCTCAAAGTGGGCAGAGCGTATTATACCCCCAATTGCCAAATATCTCGAGGAAAGCGTCACCAACAAAGGAGTACGACGGAGATGAACGACATTGTACTCTCACATCATCTCCGACACGTCCTTCAGAGTCTTTGTGCTTATCGACAAGCTCATCTCGGATAGTACAACATGAGCTACAGCTAAGGAGCCCTCACATATCCGAGCAGAGTTCAGAGTCGTGGTCCGATGATTCGGGTTACTTCATTGTGGGCTCTCGAAGCCGCACTTACAGTCTCGCTGGCCCGCGTAGGGACCGAATTAACGACTGGCTAACAAACGTAGCTGAAAGCGAATGGAATACACCTACTGTGAAAAATGAGAGGGAATGCCAGTCCAGCAGTTTCTCATCACTACTACCACCACCCCCTAAACTCACTGACATTGATCTCCTCCACAAGAGTTCCGAACAGTCGCCCACTCCCACCTGCGATGCCACTATTCAGGACCCGTTCCTTGATTTCGACACTAACCCACGTACCCCCTCACTATTCAAGTCTCTTCCCGCACGGCGATTTCCTAACACATCTTCGTCCAAACCTCTTACAACTCAAACTCAAGCTCAGTCTACAGAAACCGTCACTGTCCGCTCTCGCAACTTCCCAGCAAGACAGTCAATCTTCGAAGACGGCGGCGTCCAACTCAGCCCTCTTAGTCCCAACGTGTGCATCGAACGCGGCCCCACGCGTTATCACTCTGCACGTACATCACCAATAAAGGAACGGCGAGCCATGCGGTACAACGAGAATAGGGATGAGGATGGCGGTATCGGGCTGGCACAGACAGAAGCAGGAGTACAGGACAGTCCGCTTGCGCCATGCAAGATCGGTGCTGGGACTAGGTTCCAACATCCTAGACATGGTGTACGGGGTTTTGGGAGGTTTGGTCGACATCTGGGGAACAGTAAGGAGTTCCAGACGGCGATTTCCTCAGGAAGTTCTGAATAATGGTAGAATGGTGTTGGGGGTTGTGAGGAATCAATACTGGTGCAGGCATTGCTTTTACATTTCGCCAGAGAACATCATCAACGCTGCAGAAGAGTTGGATAACATAATAGAATAGAGTGGAGCATATGACATAGCATTCGTCCTTTTGTTCCACCAGCAATGGATCCTCCTCCAACTTCTCATGATTCTTGTTGCTCCGTCTCCTCTGCCTTCTTCTCAAGCTTATCATCTCTAACTACTCTACAGATCTGAATCTTCGTCTTTCCGGATCTCAAGACTAGTGCCTCCCAGTCCACAAGATAGTGGTTGGGATCTACATCTTTCTCCGGCTTGATTCTTGACCACTTCAGCGCAGTAGGATTCTCAGACGGACCAGAGTTCGGTACTACAACGTAGGCACCATTGTTTGCAATCATGCGGTTGGCTTCAGATTTGGAGCTCGCAAGACCGGCGGCGTGGAGAATTTGTGGGAAGGAACCCGGTTGAAGCATCGAAAGAGGCAGCGTGACGATGTTCTCATTGACGTTTTTTTGTTGTTCTGATGTAGTGTCGGACACCGATTGCGTGGTTGAAGAGGCAGCATAGGCCTTCTTGTACTCGAACAACTCTTTATCCATCTTCCCCATACCTTCCTTTGCTGCAACAACCGTACCTTTGTGCTCGGCAATCGAGTTTCTCAGCGAGAGTAACGAAAAGGTGTGGGCGCCCTGACCGAAGGCGTCCTTGTGTGCGGTAATGGCCTGCTGTGCTGCCGCGGCTCCGTGTGCCAGCTCGACGATCTCGCGGGCGAGAATGTGTTGGGCGAGGCGTTTTGAGGGATCTTGGGCTTGCCTCGCCATTAGGAGGGCGATGGAGTCAAGAGGGAGGAAGGTGAAGAGTTTGAGGTAGCGTTCTACGTCTGCATCGGCGGTGCGGAGGAAGTACTGTACCAATCTGTCAGTAGTAGATCTCTAGTAAATTGCGAAAAGCATACTTGGTATAGGTCGAACGAGTTCAGCATTTGACCATCAAGCCAGACTGCGTTGCCCGCGCTCTTGCCAAACTTCTCGCCCGACGCTGTTGTAAGCAGTGGTGTAGTGAGCCCATAGGTTGCAACCCGTGGGTCTTCTTCACCTTCTGCACCATCTTCCATGGGATATATCTTCCGCATATGGCTGACGGCGCCCATACCCGCAATGATGTTTCCGTACTGGTCAGATCCGCCAATTTGGAGCTGAACGCCCTGGTTTCGGTACATGCTCCACCAGTCGTAGGCTTGGAAGAGAGGGTAGCTGAATTCAGATATGGCCATGCCTTCGCCGCTCTCCATCCGTAGCTTGACTCTGCAAGTGTGTGAGAAGAGGAGGTCTATGAAAGGCTTGGAGGACTTACGAATCGCGACCAAGCATGGCACCCAGGCGCATGCCAGACCCAAGATCCCTCATCAACTCTATCGCACTCAGGCTCTGCAACCATTTCTTGTTGTTGAGGATGTCCCGTTTTCGACTGACGAACTGCGGGTACTGGTGCTTGATCCCCAAGCATTTCACGTTGGTCCACAGCTTCTCCAGCTGGTGTTGTATGCTCTTCACGTTCATAGACTGCACGTCTTCGCCCTGCCGCGAACGAGCTGTCGTCCTGCCAGATGGATCGCCAATTTGCACTGTGCCTCCACCTAACTATCCATGATTAACTTCCGCTTTGTGTATATCGAATCGTGGGCGGCTCACCAAGCTGACGGTGTAGTAGCCATGAAGGTACATCCAGTAAAGCGCCATGAGGGGAAGAAGGTGTCCGACGTGTAACGAGGGGGCTGTTGGGTCTACGCCAACATACACGCCTATGCGCTTCTCGGTGAGCAGCCAGTCAAGCGTTTGGCGTCCACTGCCAATGTTCAGTATGATTGAAATTGATGCCTATTATCGTGCTCACCCAGCGACATCCTTCACGAATCCTCGCTCTTCAAGCAGACTCAGCATACTCTGCTGCATGCCTGATCGCACCTTCCCCGCCTGGTCTTCCCATTGCGCCTGTCTCGCTGCTGCATCTGGTTCTTCGGCAGCCCATCTCTTGTCCTGCCGCTCACCACGCGCGAGGCTGTGTTGCTGTCGTGTACATTGCCGACAAACAAATTGCCGGGGCCTTGACAGGTGTCTCAAGGCTGACATGGCTGCCAATTGAGCGGCATGGAAACTTTGGCCCGTGTCAAAATGTCCCAGATGCCAAGATGGGACCCCGATGACGCCGATTGGCTGGTTTTGAGCTCACCTCGCAGCTACCCCGACCTCCGTGTCGCTTCCGCACACGTCACCTGCACCTCCCTCGGGCATCCTAGTGCTTGCATATGCATCATTGTGCTTCTTATACTTTAGCTGTTCGGTCAATACAAGATCAATACACCCTTCTCATTCATCTTGTCCATCGTGTCTTTGCTTGTGTTGCTTTCAATCCATTGTCCTGACCATCCAGTTCGCCCTGACATCCAACCTTGACCGCTAACATGTACGCTGCACTAAGCTGCCATCCTCCGCTGGGACAGACGACTACTGTTTCCTCTGATCGAGAATCGGTCAGATTCACTGTAGTCATTGAGAGCTCTGCCGGCTCAGCAAAGACATGGGAGGTTGCTCTGTGGCACAACTTTGATACTCTGGACCAATGGACAAGCACTAGTTTGCAGTCGAGTAACGAGGCATCAGTGGTCAGCATCAGTCATACAGTATGGGCGCGTCGGGAAACTAACTGCTTAAAGACAGCCGTCAAGCCCGATAAAGCAGATGTACAACGTCAGTACTATACAATCGACTTGCCGGGACGTCCGAAGCACGGGTCTTCTCTGTCGTACACTATCACATTCAGAGCTTCAGAGGTAAGTGCTAGACTCTGTGCTTACAATGAGCTTCACTTTGTTCCAGTCTTCTAGTTTCTTGCCATTGGATCGATGGTCGCAGATGGGCGCGCGAACCCCTCCGCTGACATGCGCAGAACGAGCCTTGGAAATGGGCCAATGAACAGTTCTCAACTTCGGACGGTCGCATCATATACCAGTCGCCAGATCCGCTAAAAGAAGACTTGACATATTACCTTGAGGGTCTTCCACCATTTCTCAACATTTCCAAAGAACAGAGTGATACGCCCAATACGGTCCTATGGGACCTGACCTATCCCGTGAGCGCAGCGTCAGGCAAGACATCCGGTCAATCGAGCGAGAGGCTTGGCAAGCCGACAAATCTTTCACGTTGGTTCGCTGAAGTCCGATTATGGGCTCCATGGCTCGCTCCGAGACAGGGCAAGGACCGATTCCAGCCAGACAAGGATGCTATGCTGGCAGCATTCGAGCGCCATGACGGCTCTCATCTGGTTCTTCTCGCAGTAAGTGGGTTAGACGAGGTACTAACACTTCTCAATCACGATAGTGACGGCAGAGTCGTCATGAACGCCAAGAATGACAGCGAAAAAGACGGCACTGTACGCATTGTTGCTGCAGTAGGCAGAAAGTTGGACGACGCAGTAGCAGCCTCCATGTACTATGCTCGCAAGCTCGTAATGGCATATGAAGCATCGACGGGGCAAACCAATGAAGAGGAGAAGGCTTTGGTTGACGACTTCAAACCGCAATGGCTAGAGAACTGGTACGACGGCTTGACGTACTGCACCTGGAACGGTCTTGGCCAAAAGCTCACCGAAGATAAGGTTTTTGATGCCTTGGAGTCACTTCGCAAGAACGAAATCAATATCAGTAATCTGATTATAGACGACAATTGGCAGTCACTCAACACTGAAGGCGGGGACCAGTTTAACAACGCTTGGATGGAGTTTGAAGCAACCAAAACTGGGTTTCCTCGTGGTCTGAAAGCAACAGTGAGCGACATCCGAGAGAAGTATAGTCATATCCGACACATCGCTGTTTGGCACGCGATCTTTGGATATTGGGGCGGTATAGCTCCCGAGGGGAAGATAGCCAAAGACTACAAGACTACCAAGGTACAACTGAAAGACGGTGTTTCCGGCGGAAAAATCACCGTGGTAGCTGAGGAAGATGTGGACCGTTTCTACAAGGACTTCTACGAGTTCCTGTCTTCGTGTGGTATCGACTCCGTGAAAACAGACGCGCAATTCTTCCTCGATGAACTCCATGATGCAGACGACCGCCGCAAACTAATAAAGTCTTACCAGGACGCCTGGTCCATCGCCCAACTGCGCTCCTTTTCCGCTCGCGCAATATCCTGCATGTCACAAGCACCGCCTCTAATATTTCACTCTCAACTTCCCTCCAACAAACCACGCATGCTACTTCGCAACTCGGACGACTTCTTCCCCGAAGTGCCCGCCAGCCACCCCTGGCACATATTCTGCAACGCTCACAACTCCATCATAACACAATACCTCAACATCCTCCCAGACTGGGACATGTTCCAAACAAGCCATGACTATGCTGCCTTCCATGCCGCTGCGCGTTGCGTATCGGGCGGACCAATTTACATTACCGACGTGCCCGGCCAACACGACATCGACCTCATCCATCAGATGACAGGAAAGACACCCCGAGGCGACACCGTGATTCTACGTCCCCACACCGTAGGCAAGACAACACAAGCCTACAACGCCTATGATGATACAGTCCTCCTCAAAGTAACGACTTACGTCGGCATGGCACATACTGGTGTCTCCATCCTTGGTGTCTTCAACTGCACGCCCAAGCCAGTCTCTGAACTCATTGCTCTGGACGCTTTCCCTGGTGCGGAGAAGGGTACGTACATCATTCGTTCGCATACTGACGGTCAGGTTACGGAACCGACCAGTGTGGCGACGAATAAGGCCTTTGTACATCTTGACTTGCCAATTAGGGGCTGGGAGATTCTCTCTGCGTATCCATTGCTTGATCTCGAACTCAAGAGGGGAGAAGATAGTGAGGCGAAAGGTCCGAGTAAGATTAGCGTGGCGAATCTGGGCATTGTGGGAAAGATGACGGGTGCGGCGGCGATTATTAGTGCAGATGCGTATGTGGACAGGAACTCGGGAAGACTGAGGGTTTGGACAAGTTGTAAGGTTTTGGGCACTTTCGGTGAGTTTCTGTTCTTTATTTCCCCCCCCTCTCTCTCTCTTCGCTATTGACATCCTGGCTAACAATACACAGCACTTTACGTCTCGGATTTGCCCAAGCGCTCTATTGAGAACGACTTCTTCGCTGTGCTTTTCGGCCGTCCTGTCCCAGCTCACTGCGTCAGTGTTAGCAAGGAATGCGAAAATGTGCTTGAAATCGATACCGTTCGTGCGTGGAAAGAAACCGATTCAAAGGCTGGATGGAGCAACGAGGTTGTCGTTGAAGTTGTTATTCGATGAACATACGCTGGTTATGGAAAGAAATTGTGAAGAGGCCGTGGTAGCTTGACAAGCTTGCCAGATCTCATTCGAAGAG
>Ga0181467_100830_pt1 | contig 14929 bp, 15 predicted proteins | sample InSIn5gowninarea_2_FD_119079 | JGI IMG/M metagenome (GOLD analysis project Ga0181467, IMG submission 119079) | Clean room microbial communities from NASA Spacecraft Assembly Facility at Jet Propulsion Laboratory, Pasadena, California, USA -... ... | reverse complement strand
TCCTTGTTGTAGTCGGATTCTTTGCGAAGAAGACATCGAAACTTGGTGCGAAAGTGACCTTTATTACACATATAGTTTTGTATACATCGGCAAACCTACTGTTAAGGGATGTACATTATTTATATATTCTGCTAAAGAACCTTCTTCTTTAAATTTGTCATACACCTCAATTTTATTTAAAGAACCTCCAAATGCATTATGAGTTAAAGGGATGTGACTCAAGGTATCATAGATTTTCTTATATTTTTTTCTTCCCACCAGTCGAATACGATCATATACAACATCAATATCTTGGATATATGAATATTCTTTAGTTTCCCATTTATGATTTATGTATGTTTTTCCATGAATTATTTTATTTCCATAATCAATGTCATCAGGTGTGAAATAGAAAAACTCACAATTATACATACTTGCTGCAGCGACACATGCCATTTTTAATTTGCTGATACCTTTAGACGGTGACAACATAGCAATAACCGGTTTCTTATTTTCATTTTTTACAATCTGATTTACCGTTAACTTATTTTTTTCTTGCAATGCTAAATATTTCGCATACTTCATGGCAACTTCCTGAGCGTCAAGCTCAAACATTGTACATCCTGGAAATGAGTTGACTTCAAATAGCCAAAGCTTCCCATTTTCATCAATACCAATATCTAAACCTAAAGCATCTAACTCATAATCATATCCCTTTTGAAAATATACTGGAAATTCTTTAGCAAGTTTTCTTAATTCGTCGAGTATCACTTTCCATTTTTCAGCAAAATTGTATTTAAGGAATGGGACAATTTTTGCAATTGATCCTCCCTGACTGAGATTACTTTCAACACTTCTGCCGCTTCCAATTCGCGGATAAATTTTTACACTTTGCCAATTACCCCCTTCTCCCCGTCTTACATGAATCCGTATATCAAAAGGAAGACTTGATTTAGTCACTGAAGAAATATACTTCTGAACAATATAATTTTTATTTGTAAGTTCATATATGTATTTTTCAACTTCTGTTTCATTATATGTATTTATATTTTCGGCGGCCCTTATTGTATATTTATCATCTTTCTTTTCTATATAAATAATTCCTTTACCGCGGTTTCCACCGGAAGGTTTTATAATTATTCTCGAGTGTACACTCAGCATTTCCTTAACATCATTGATATTTTTCAAGTCTCTATAAGGGATTACTAACTCTGCATATCTTTCATTAATCAGCCTTTTGTTCACGAAATTCTTGTTTCCTATTCTGTGCATAGTAAACGGAATCGTTTTTTCAAGTTCTTGATAAATATTTTTCGATATTTTCTTTGAAGGCGAATTATCAATGACATCCGGAAATTCAGTTACCATTCTGGTCCATTCTCCATTCTTTAAAAACAATCCATTTATATTTTTATGATTTATGTCTACATCTTTTGGATTAAAAAAGAAGAAATCACAATCTAACATTTCGGCAGACAAAGCTGCTGCTTTAGCCATTGTATTTGGATTTTCAAAATGTCTAAGCATGCCTATTAAAGGTTTCTTTCTAGTGTTTTCCATTTGTAACCTCCGTTGTTAAACTTGAAATGCACATTAATATCATACCACTTATTATATATGGGTTTACAGATATTTTCAATTACAGTTTAAACTCTACGTAAAATTGACAATTACACTAAAATAAAAAAGAACGGATTTTCATCCGTTCTTTCATTTCTACGCCGCTACTCCGAGCGGTGAGAATATTATATAACTGACGACAACAACTGCAAAGACTGCAATTCCTGCGACATATCTGTATTTCCAAGGTGTCATATCCACTTTTGAGAAGTCTTTGCTTAAATCAAATTCATTCGATGGATACAGTTTGTTAAATATCAGTAATACAGCAAGGTCTATAAAGAAGAATACGCTCAGTATATATAAATAATGTACATCCCTTAACAGTAGGTTTGCCGATGTATACAAAACTATATGTGTAATAAAGGTCACTTTCGCACCAAGTTTCGATGTCTTCTTCGCAAAGAATCCGACTACAACAAGGATCAGAACAGGCAGACTGTATATACCGTTAAACTGTTGCACCACCGCATACAGTCCTGACGGGAACAGCGAAATAACCGGTGCAAGTATCACTACTATTACACCTACAATTATAGTTGTGATTCTTCCCACTACTGCTAATCTTCTGCCTGAGACTTTTTTATTTATAAATGATTTGTAAAAGTCGAGTGAGAACAAGGTCACCGTACTGTTGAGTGCCCCGACAAATGAACTCAATATGGCTCCGAAAATAATCGCACCGAAGATACCTAAGGCCCATTCAGGTAAGAGTGTATTAATCAGCATTGGATATGCATTATCAGCTGTACTCCATACATCTCTATGGAATATGTTAAATGCAATAATACCCGGCAGTACTAAGAAAAGTGCACCGAATATTTTAAATATGCTTAAGTATATTGCGCCTTTCTGCGCTTCTTTTAAGCTTTTCGCAGCCAGTGCTTTATGCACAATTATCTGGTTTGTACACCAGAAAAACAAATTATTAAAGAACATCCCGAACATCAGGGTTGGCCACGGTACAATCGTTGAATCTACTGTACCCCAGCCGTTTAATTTCTTAGGAGTTTCTTTAACAATGTGGTCGAAGCCATGCAGATAGCTTTCATCTCCTAAATATTTAAACACAAACACTGTGACAAGCAAGCCGCCGAATATTAGGCTGATGCCGTACAGTGTATCACTGTAGGCACTGAGTGACAGTCCGCCGATAAATAAATACAGTATACCGACAGCGCCGATTACCGCTGCGATAATAATAACTGCAGTATTATCGCTCACATTCAGAGATTCGCTGACCTTGAATAACTGATTAAACACCAGTGATTCCGAATATAAAACAACCGGCAGGAACGATACTATATACGTGAATATAAATAAAAGTGATACGAGTCTTTTAGTAAAAACATCGTAACGCATTTTAATAAATTCTGAAATCGTGATGATTCCGTATTTTAAATACTTAGGCAAAAACACCCAGCACAAAAGCACTACTGCGACTGTTGCTGTGACTTCTCATTCCATAACTTCCATACCTGCAATAAAGCACTGGCCAATTTGTCCGACGAGCTGTTCGGTTGATAAGTTTTCATGATTATTGTAGAAGCTACAGCAAAACCGGCCAGGATGTGTCTGCCCATAAAATATCCGGATGCACTGTTTTTATTTACACTTCTAGATCTGAAATATACATATAATGTGACGTCGATAATTACTATTAAAAATAAAATAATAGACCAAACATTGAACTGTAACCCATAATTTAGACAGTTAAAAAAAGCGTCATGCTGCGAGTAAATGACCTCGGTATTGTACCGGGGTCATCTTTTTTAATCACCACTGATATCTTTCATTATTATACTTATTGATATAATTACCAACTGTATGCTTCAGTTCTTTAAAGGACTGGCACGCTTTATGGTCCACCATATCCTTAAAATGACCAAAGAAGGATTCTATAGGGGCATTATCCCAGCAGTTTCCCCGATGGGACATGGATTGGCGGAGACCCAGTTGTTTGACTCTGTTCTGGAACTCGGGGTGGGTATAATGGATGCCCTGATCGGAATATATCATTGCTTACGGAGCTTACGGATGAAACAATTCTACGGTTTCATTCAGCTGTTTGAGGATGCGATAGACGATATCCATCTTTAGAGAGCGTGAGACCACATGGGTAATGATTTCTTTCGTTATACTGTCTTTGACGCAGGAGAGATATGCTTTTTGGCCGTTTCCATAGTAAATGTAAGTGATGTCGGTCAGATACACTTTGCCCGGTTCATTTTGATTGAATGTCCGGCCCAACAAATTCTTGCTTGTGCTGTGCACCTTCGTCGCTTTCAACATATGCCTGTACGGTTTGGCTTGTCTGATTGTTGCGGTTAAATGATATTTTTTCATCAATCGCCGTATCTTTTTGTGGTTCATGATGATGCCGTAATCGTTCTCCAAAAACAGTTTGATTTGTAGTGCACCGACTTTTCCCTTTTCTGCATCAAAAATCTTTTCAATCAATGCCGCGTCTTTGTCGTCATTTTTCATTCTCATTTGCCTGCCTCTCCTTTTAACCACGCGTAATAACCACTTCGGCTGACACCCGAGAGCTTACATAGGTGGGATACCATATTTTTAAGTGGATGCTTGCGATGGAGTTGTTCGATCAGTTCATATACTTCAGACGATTTTAGTCTCGTCTCTGATGCTTCGCCTGCCTTTCGCGTGTTTCGAGCTTTTTTAGAAATTCATTTTCTGCCTCTAAATATTTGATCCGTGCTTCAGCCCGCTTTAATTTTTTCTGCTGCTGAGCGCGCCGTGTCGAATGGCCGTCCTGTGGCCCCTCTGCCCCGGGAATCATTTTTCAGTCCGACCTCACCATGCTTTTCATATATTTTTCGCCACCGGCTGAGGGACCGGTCCGGCTGTTCTTTTCCAATAATCGCCAGGTCAAATCCATGGTCAATGAATATCCGCACCGGTGTGCCCCCTGAAAGATAGGTTTGGACAGTCACCTTATTGAATTCCGGATGATAAGTGATCGAGCGCTCTGAGACTCTGAGAATATTTGGATTCTTTTCTAACTGCTTCATTTCAAATGCTGAAAAATGCTGTGCCATAAGCTGCCTCCGTTCCAATACTTTGTTTCATTATAAAGAAGATCATTGAGTGGGCACAGAAAAACCCGAATAATGGATGTTTTTTATTAACTGTCCATTATTCGGGTTATAGTTCACTCAGATTGCAATCCTGCTTTTCTAACGTTGGGATTTCCTATGTAACCAATAATTAAGGATTTTCAAGGATATTTGGGTCCCGAATTAAAGTTCAATTACATTAAACCTGATGAAGTTTTAAAAGTAAAACTACCTTCGTTCATTTTGAGAGAATTTATACATGCTTCATATAGAATGAAAAATGGAGAGTCATTTTCTTACGGTAATGATTTAACAATTAAAGTGAAATACTTTGACAAAGAAAAATCTAAATTTCAATATCTCTCTACTAAAATGCCATACAAAATTGAATATAAAGGGGCAGGGCTACATTTCAATATTGAACCGGCCGTCATAAGATTAGACTAGTATTAAAAAAGTACCGTAAAAAAAGCATCGTAAAACGATACGCAGAAGCATATTATAAGTGATACGGTTTTTCAGCAAGTTTAGAACAAAAATATATCATATTACTTAAAATATGTTGCTTCATATCAGATTGATTAGATATTTCAGAATATGAAGAATTTGAGTTTGGTTTTAAATTAACTTATGAAGATAAAAGTAAAATTGCTACATTAGAACAAAGTAAAAATCAATTATTCTCATATGTAGATTTAGAAATGATTAAATTCCTGTCTAGCTGATAACTGAATGTTTAATATTATTGAATAAAATAATAGAAAGCGAATGTGATACTGTACATACATTCGCTTTCTATTTTTTAAACAATTATTATACAATTACCAGTACCATCCGTGGGCTGATGGCATCCGATGTCGTCTTTAGGATTATTGGGATTGTATCCTATTCCTTCTTGTTCTTATTTAAGTGAGTTATCCAGTTCTTGTTTGATCAACAGTGACCTAGTTCATTTCATATTACTTAATATTCATTTATATTTAACTTCATTTCTAATTGATGAATCATATGAGTAATCAGTTCATTATTAGGAGTTGCCATACCTAATGATTTACCATAGTCCACAATTTGACCATTTAAGTAATCTATTTCAGTTAAACGACCATGATTATAATCTTGATGCATTGAAGGATAGTGTAAACCTTGTGCATGATCAGGATAAGCTGCTTCAATTTTCGAGATTAAGTCGTTAATATGAATATCTACATTTTTAGCATGTGCTACGTCGACAATTTCTTCAATGATTGGGCGTATCATTGCTCTAGAATGATCATAAGCACCCAATTCACCGATTGTTTTATCTAATATCGTGCACAGTGGGTTTAAAACACTGTTGAGCGTGGCTTTAGACCATATCGCTTTAAATACATCATTACTGATAGTGGCATTTAAATGGGCTTGATTTAAGATATCAGCAATGTCTTGAGTACGTGGGTCTTTTTTACCATCAGCACGTTGAAAGTCGATTGAACCTTCACCTTCTAATAGCAATTGACCTGGGCCACGTAATCCAGCTGTCCACATTGTTACGGCTAAGAAAATTTGTGATTTTGGAACGAATTGTGATAGACGTTCGTCATGGCCTAAACCATTCATCATACATAAGATGGCAGTATCCTCGCTAATTGCTCCCTGATTTTTTAAAGTTTGCATCATTTGTTCAGATTGCATTGATTTTGTTAAAAGTACAATAATATCATAGGTTTGATTGACCTCTTCAGGGAATGTTGCATGCATTTCAACAGTATAAGTATCATGTTCAGTTTGAACTTCTATCCCTTTTTCATTTATTCGATGAACGTGATCTTTCCAGTAATCTATTAATGTCACATCTTGTCCACTTTGTTTTAGGTAAGTACCAATACGACTTCCCATTGCACCCGCACCAGCAATTGCAATTTTATTAGCCATACTTAACACTCCTTATTTTTTTATATAGTATGTATTTTCACACAGACAATTTTTTTAAACTTTTTTTACCTCTTGGTCATTATTGTTTAGGAGAAATCAGTAAATGAATGAAAACATTGTAGATAAACGTGTATATAAAACATTAACTAAAATTGAAAACGGTATGATTCGACTATTAGAAGATAAACCTTATAAAGATATAAACGTCAAAGATATTTGTCGAGAAAGTGGTATTAGTAGAGGGACTTTTTATCAACATTATACAAATAAAGATGATTTTTTATATCAATATCAAAAAGAAATGATAAAAAAAGCGAAACGATGGTTGAGAAAAAAAGAACATATAGAACGAATGCAGTTTTTTGAATATGCATTAAATTTTTGGATTCATGAAGGAGAGTTATTGTTACTACTGTTAAAAGATGAGAGTGCATACATTGTCCATCAAGCAATAAAGAAAAATTTTCAACAAAATATTGAAATTCGTTTAGTACCTATAGTAAATACGAATTCACTAACAAATAAAGAAAAGTACTTACTAATCATATTTATGAGTAATGCCATTTTTGGTGTATTACAAGATTGGGCTCAAAGAGGCAGACCAGAATCACCAAAAGAACTCACGCTTATCATAAATAATATTTTCAAAACAGTATGGATTTAATAAAATATTTAGCTATCGACATGATAACAATAATGTTTTGTTTAGCTTTTTTACCGTATCATAAGTGATAAAGATATAAAAAACGCTTAATAGACGTGAAGAATATCGTCTATTAAGCGTTTTTTATTAATATTTTATCAGTATGTTGCATATTTTTACACTAAACAAGGTAGTTAAATAATACTAGTCTAAAATAATAGTCTTAATTTTTCACAACATACTAGTCGCAATCATAATACGCAAATATATTCTCGTAAACTATAAATGATGACCTTTAAATTATTCGTCGTGTTTAAGCACGCGAGTCATTTCTTCAATCTTACCGGCATGTAATGGAACATGGAAGGCATTTAGTACTAATAATTCATTAAGTGTTTGACAACCAGCAATAGGTTGTTTAAGTTCTTGTGATAATTGTTCATCTGTTAGTTTGCGCGCACGTTCAGGAAGTGTTTTTAAGTTGTCTTTAATCGTTTCGATTGCTGGAACATCTTGTCCTTCCCAGTTAGCAGGGCTAGATCCGTAACCAAATAGTTTAGTATATTTAGCGACATCTATGGCATTTTGGCTACCTATTGATAAAGCAGAATCGAAAATTGTTAACACATGTCCAAATTGCCAATGTAACGTATTTGGAAATATATCATTTTCTTTATCTAATACGTGTTCAACGTTCCAATTATCATACACAGATAGTAGATGATTTACACCTATATCGATGACATCATAAACTGTTTTATCATTCATTTACGTTTCCTCCTATATTTAAAAAGTGTAGTACTAAAAATCTACCCGTTAAAAATTACTCACAAACACTATGATTAGAAGTACCCGTTTTATTTACTGTATAGCATGAATGGATGTAAAGAAGATGAAGACTAGACAAGTATCGGAAGCTATATTACTGAAAAAATGTTATTAAAACTGCAATAATAAATATTTATAACAGAGAGACTGACAACATCATCTATTCAATTTCTTAGAAGGTAACTTAAGCTAGTCAGTCATCCTTAGCTTGTTTTGTTTTTTCGAATTCTATTCTTACAATGAAGAAATTTCTTAATCATAGCATCAAAATAATTGAAAAAAAGAGTGGGACAGAATGTATTTTGAAATCATCGTCTCATTTCACCAAGTTTATCAAGAAGAATTAGGATTGAAAAAAGCTTAGCATAAGTGCATTTTCAACTCAGTCATCGACGAATAATATATTAAAAATGCCCAAGACACTTAATGATGTCTCAGGCTTTTTTATCTATTTGTTCAATAAGTTACGTATATATTTTTTTATTTATATAGTCATTATTGTGGTTTTAAAATGACTTTAATATTGTTATCTTTTTTCTGATCGAAAATATCATAAGCTTGTTTTGCTTCTTCTAAAGGCATGGTATGCGTTATAATTTCTGTTGGATCAAACACTTCATTTTTAATCATTTCATATAATTTTGGCATTTGATGAATAACTGGCGCTTGACCACTTTTTACTTGAACATCTCTATTAAAAATTAAATCTATTGGAAAATTATCTGCAGGTGTAGCATAAATACCAGTTAATTGAATGGTACCAAATTTTCTTACTGATTCTGCTGCTGTAATAATTGGACTAATATTACCGCGTTGTGCTGAATTTGAACTCATCTCTAAATCATCTTGAGCGACTTGTCCATCCATTCCCACACAATCTATCACAACATCTGCACCACCACGTGTAGTTTCACGAAGTAATTTTCCGATATTATCTTCTTTAGAAAAATTATACACTTCAGCACCATTGAATTTTTTCGCATGGTTTAATCTATGTTCCACATTATCAATGGCAATCACACGTTCAGCACCTTTTAATTTAGCAAATTTTTGTGCCATTAAACCGATTGGACCACAACCTAGAACAATAACAGTATCACCAGATTTTACGCCCGCATGTTCTACACTCCAATAAGCTGTTGGGACAACATCAGATAAAAATAATACTTGTTCGTCTTTCAAATCACTATCTGGAACTTTGAAAGAAGAGAAGTCAGCAAATGGAACTCTTAAATACTCTGCTTGTCCTCCCCAGTGATTCCCGTGCATGGCACCAAAACCGAAAAGTCCACCATTGTCCATTTTCCAATTTGCAGGGGATGGATTAGAGTTGTCGCATTGAGATTCCATATGGTTATTACAATAGAAGCAGTCACCACAACCGATGTTAAAAGGTATAACCACTCTATCCCCTTTTTTTAAGGTCTTAACGTCTTTTCCTACTTCTTCTACAATTCCCATTGGCTCATGTCCAATAACAAAGCCAGGATCCATAAATAAATCGCCTTGATGATAAAGATGTAAATCAGAACCACATATACCTGAAGCGGTTATTTTAATAATTGCATCTGTTGATTCTTCTATCGTTGGATCGTTTACTTCACGAACTTCCATATTTTTATGACCTTGATAAGTAACTGCTTTCATTAATATCGCCCTCCTCCTGCCAATCTACCCCTTGTAACATATTATAAACGCTGAAGAGTCATATATTATGTTGAGATGATATAGATATGTTCGAATTAGAGGTTATTTTAGTAGAAAGGATATAGACGCATCGATGTTACATTCATTTATGGAAATGAAGAAAAATTAGGGGAGAGTCTTGTAACAACAGGACTTAAACGTGAAGACGTATTTATCACTACTAAATTATGGTTAGACGATTTTAGACGAGACAACGTAGAAAAAGAATATCATTAATCATTAGACAATTTTAGTTTAGATTATTTGGAGTTATATTAAGTACACTAACCAGATACAAATGAGGTGGTAATGATTGATACATGAAAAGGGAAGAAAGATTGATATCAATCAGACAAAGTTAAAGTATTGGATTAAGTTACTTTAATAGAGAAGTTTTGCTTTAGAAATTTACATGATGATGAGCAATACTATTGAAGAAGATAAAAAAAGAGATTATACCATCCGTATAATCCCCGTAGATACATAATATATAATTGAACTCCCAACTCATACATAGTCTTTCTCCTAAGGCCATTATGCGACTATTCGTTTTATTTGTCTATGTTCAAATATATTAATAATAAAAAATGAGTATAACATTTATATAAACGTGTGCATTGTTTTTATACTATCTGCCTAGTTAGACCATGAGAAATGACATACTTAATCAAGGCCATAAGCAAATTTGATTTTATATAGTTCATGGTCACTTAAATGAAATTCATTAGTATGGAATACATATTTGCCAAATATATTTTTAGCTTCTTTAGGTGAGATAATATATTCATTTTTTAATTTTTCTAACTCTTGAGCTACACTTGTTGCAAAATTATATTGATCATCACGTGTGTGATAATCATTAAAACCATTTTCTGATTGTTTTATTAAGTTTTCTATTTGAGTTGAATTCTTATTATTTCTTGATAATCTAGATTTTCTAAGTCTTTCTAAAGTTCTCATTGCTTTAGCGTATTTATCTTCGATTGCTTTTACTCTATTTAATGTCTTTAATGATGCTCTATTTGGTGTAACGCGACGTGATGAATCATAAGCATATTTATCTTCAATTGCTTTTAAAGTGTCATTAAATTTATCTGTAGCTTGATTTTCATTGTTTTGACTTGCTCTATTTAATTCATTATATGCATTTTGTATCTCTAATTGCTTGGCGACTTCTTTTAAATATTGTGTTAATTCATTCATCTAGACAAACTCCTTTATTTAATGTTCTTTATTGAATATTTTCTCTATCTGTATATATATATCACTTAATACATATAATAAAACATTATGATTTAATTATAAATTGTTTAACAGGACATAATTATTCAGTATTAAGACCATTAGATATATTAAATGTAAAAAACGATAACAATCAATATTAAATATTGTAAAAAGTATAGTTGGAATCTATAACTGATGAACTGTTTATCTTAAATAGTGAGAGAAAGACTAACAGAAACTTAATATAATAGTTAAGTAATAAAAAAATGCCCATATCTCATGGGCATTTTTATGATTACATTGTACTGATATCAATAACAAAACGATATTTAACTTTAGATGCCAACACTCTTTCGTAAGCATCATCAATATCATCTGCTGTAATTAATTCAATTTGTGGAGCGATATGATGTTCAGAACAGAAATCTAACATGTCTTGCGTTTCTTTAATACCACCGATAGCAGATCCAGCAAATGAACGGCGATGACCAATTAAATTAAATACTTGTAATGATACAGGCTCAGCTGGGGCGCCAACATTAACGAGTGTACCATCTAAGGCTAATAATTTAAGATAGTCATCTATGTCTAATTTTGCACTTACAGTATTAATAATTAAGTCAAATGAACCAGCAAGTTCTTTAAATGTTGATTCGTCACTTGTTGCATAATAAGCTGAAGCACCAAATTTTAAACCATCTTCTTTTTTATTTAACGTACGTGATAACACAGTCACGTTAGCGCCCATTGCATGTGCAATTTGAACTGCCATATGTCCAAGACCACCCATACCAATGATTGCTACATTCTTTTTACCTTCATAGGCTTTCCAATGATTTAAAGGTGAGTAAGTTGTAATCCCCGCACACAGTAAAGGAGCAGCAACCTCTAAACTGATATTGTCAGGAATACGTAATACGAAATCTTCTTGGACAACAATATGTGTTGAGTAACCGCCTTGTGTTTTCTCACCATATTTGTCAGTACTTGCATAAGTACCTACATTTCCATTTAAACAGTATTGTTCTTCGTCATTTTTACAGTTTTCACATTCACCACAAGAATCCACCATACATCCAACACCTACACGGTCGCCAACTTTATATTTAGTGACGTCAGGACCGACCTCTTTAACAATACCTGCAATTTCATGACCTGGTACGAGTGGATAGTCGACAGGGCCCCATTCTTCTCGAGCAGTATGGATATCAGAGTGACAGATACCTGCATATTTAATCTCTATTAATACATCATGTTTATCTAAATCACGACGTTTAATTTCAGTAGCGAAAAATTCAGAATCTGGGCCATTTACAGCTCTTGCTTTTACATTCATCATAGTCATTTCCCCTTATACATATAAGATAGAATATACGCGTTTGTATTATTCTTCATATTGACAATAGAGACCTAGATTAATTAAGTCAACACATTGAACTCAATATGTATAGCACAAGATGATTTTAAACTAATCGTTGTCAGTCATATTTCAATGACTTCATATTAGAAAGGAAAATAAAAACAGATAAATAGACTTTTAATAAAAATGTAATTATATTGATAACATGTTGAGGGACATCCAAGAGACAGCTCTGACAAATATAGAAGTGGAAGAACAAACGATGAACATTGGTATTATTGGAGCAACAGGTAAATTAGGAACTAAAGTATTAGATGAAGCACAACAACGTGGGCATGAAGTAACTGCGATTGTAAGAAATGCTGCTAAATTAGATGATGATAAAGATGTTAAAGTGATTGAAAAAGATGTATTTGATTTAACTTCAGATGATATTAAAGATTTAGACGTGGTAGTCAATGCATTTGGCGCGCCATTAGGTGAAGAAGAAGTGCACGTTGAAGTAGGACGCATATTGATTAACATATTAAAAGATGTAGATACAAGAGCCATTATTGTAGGGGGTGCTGGTAGTCTATTTGCAGATGATACGCATACTATACGTGTTATGGATACACCAGATTTCCCAGAAATAGTGAAACCAACAGCTAAAGGATCAAGTCGTAACTTACAAGACTTACAACATGCTGAAGGAATGACTTGGACTTTTATTAGTCCATCAGCGGAATTTGACTTTGAAGGAAAACGTACAGGCACCTATACGTTAGGAAAAGATCAATTATTATTTAATAGTAAAGGTAATAGTTATATCAGTTATGCAGATTTTGCTATTGCTATAGTAGATGAAGCTGAAAATAAAGCGCATATTAATGAACGTTTCACAGTTGTTGATGAAGAAGAATAATAGTGATCTTAGATGTCCTTTAAGAGAAATAATTAAAAAGACTAATCTAAATTAAAAGTAATTAGCTAAAATGCAATGGCAGTCATAAAAACATTAAATGAACTGTTTAAAGAATGTCCTCCTATGTATCTACATGATGGTATTTAGGAGGATATTTTAGTGTGTGTCTACATTATTTTGTTTTTTAATAATAGATTCATAACTTATTAATTATAGAAAAAGTAGGGTATTAAATATAGGAAGACTTTAAAGGAGAGAATGATGATTAATATTAAAAAAGTTACAAGAATTGTATTACCTTTAGCAGGTGGAATGGTTATTGGGAGATTAACAGCTAAAGCTCAAAATGATTATAAACATTATGAAAAACCACCTTTTTCACCTCCAGCTAAAGTATTTCCAATTGTATGGCCACTACTTTATACCTCAATGGGAGTAGCTTATCAATTATCATATGCGCATGCAGCTCATAAAAGAGAGAAACAGTCTATAACACGTGCTCATTATGCACAATTAGGATTGAATTATGCGTGGACGATACTTTATTTCAATTTAAAACTGAGAAAGACATCTTTAATTGAAAGTTATGTATTACTTGCAGCTGGAAATATTACTGCACATCGTTTTTATGCATCTAATAAGTATGCTGGTTTATTAATGTTACCTTATGTCATTTGGTTAAGTTACGCAAGTTATTTAAATGGGTAATTTAATCTTAAATGAAGATAAACCTGGTTATACTAGGGATTAACACTGAGTGATATGTATGACAGAATATATAGTAAGATATATTAAGTGACAGTAGGAGATTAATTTTAAGTATTATTCTTTTATAAATTATGTAAAAAAAGCACAAGCACGTATACATACATGCTTGTGCTAAAATTTATGTTTAAACAGGGACAACATTTGTTGCTTGTTCGCCACGTTGACCTTCAGTGATGTCAAACTCTACTTTTTGACCTTCTTCTAAAGTTTTATATCCATCAGTAGCGATACCTGAGAAGTGAACAAACACATCGTCACCGTCTTCTCTTTCGATAAATCCAAACCCTTTTTCTGCGTTAAACCATTTAACTGTACCGTTATTCATATAGAATACCTCCAAGTGCTTTTGCACATCATATTTGTAACAAATTCATAAATTAAAAGAGAATATTCTATAAAAATATACTACAATCCAAAATACGAGCTTTTATTACGTGAAACCAACTATACACCTTTTGAATGAATAAGTACAGCATTATTTTGAAATTTAGCATAATTTCTTTTGGAATTATAAAAATACATAGATAACAAGACTAAGATTTATAATTTATTAAGATCGTTATTTTACATATATCGAATAAATATATGTAAAATGAATGCTACGGTGGCGAAACATCTAAGATTTTAATTACTTTTTAATATATCCTAAATTGCCACCAACAGTTTCATAAAAATCAAAACGCATGCCTGATTTGATAACTGAGCCATTTAAATCTTTATCTAAAACTGTAAGAGCTAATTTTCCATCAGGTAAATTCTTTGTTGTAAATTGAACAGTATATTCTTCAGATTTAAAACGATGTTTCTTAATATCTAATACGATGAATTGAGTTGGATCTTTTCGATGTTTTAAATTGAAATAAAGTATCGTCCACGCATAATTCAATCCTAATTGTGCATAATGAGCACGTGTTATAGACTGTTTCTCT
>Ga0181467_100739_pt2 | contig 14983 bp, 11 predicted proteins | sample InSIn5gowninarea_2_FD_119079 | JGI IMG/M metagenome (GOLD analysis project Ga0181467, IMG submission 119079) | Clean room microbial communities from NASA Spacecraft Assembly Facility at Jet Propulsion Laboratory, Pasadena, California, USA -... ... | reverse complement strand
GATGGCATAAACATCGGCGAGTCACGTTCTGTTTCCATAGTTTCTCAATCAGTAATATTTCATCTAAATTGTGTACGTCTGTTGCCTGCATACTTTAAAGTATTCGATGCAGTCAGCGATTTTGGCATTCACGTTCCAACTAACGCCTACCCATGCAGTCGAAGCAATGTCATCTCCGCAGCTATGTACTTCACTTCGCCACAGAACCCGCATTACTCTAGGGCCAGAGTGAATGCAGATATCTAGACAAGGTATTTGAAATCAAACCAGGGTTTACGACTCTCTACATACTTTCTGGCTACTAGATATCGTTTCGGTGTCGCGTTAACTAGCTTAATGCCTTACTTTGCCGTTCATAGTGGAAAGCAACTCATACCCGGTAATGCGAGCAACACAAAGATACTGAAAAGAAGAAGATTCTGTATGACTCTTTGGCACATGCAGGCCGTTGCAGACTTGGTGGAGTGAATAAACGGATCAGTTTGCAAGCAACGCTCTGAACGGTGTATTGATGCTTAGTCATTCACGTGTGCCCAGGTGTTGGTGTGGTCTGACGCCATTGCCCCGCTGCCCGCAGGCCGCTGTCACAGGCCGCATTCTACCAAACTTTGACTCACTTTTGAACTGCACAACACAGGTCGGAACCTTCGCGCTACACCCCATACAAATCAAACGCATACACACCTTCGTAACCTTACCACACAATGGCGAAAAAGGGCGCTGCTGGCGGTGGCGAAAACTCCAAGAAAGCACAAGGACAAGCACGCAAGGCTGACGCTGCCGCATCGAAGCAGGCTGCAAAGAACCAACAAGCCGAGAAGGCAGAGGCAGAGGAATGGAGCAAGGGCGCAAAGTCGAATGCGAAAGCGTAGGCTGCACCTTTGTCTCTACCTGCGCAGTAGCTAACAGATTGCAGCGAGGCTGCAGCGGAAAAGGCCGCTGAAGCAGCCCGTAAGAAGGCTGAAAAGGAAGCGCTGCTTCGCGAAGAAGAAGCTTCTCTACCCTCAAAGCCCAAGGGCAAGAACCCCAAAGCCGAGAAGAAGCCCCGCGGCATTGACTCGGCGCTCGGCTCTTTCGACGCGAAGCCTGGCGCTCTCAATGCCACCGGTATCGATAACGCCCTCGACGCTCTGGACATCACAGGCAACAGTCAAGACAAGGTGGATCGCCACCCTGAGAGGCGCTTCAAGGCTGCATACGCTGCGTTTGAGGAGCGAAGACTGGAGGAGATGAAGGACGAGAAGGGTTTGCGACGACAGCAGAAGATCGACCAGATCCGCAAGGAGTTCGAGAAGCACCCCGACAACCCATTCAACCAAGTCACTGGATCCTACAATATGACCAAGGAGGAGATGGCCGCGGTACGGGAATCGGAGAAGGACAAGAAAGAGAAGAGACTTGTGGGGGTGTAAATTGTGTGGCTGTGTTCTTTTCGCGTGCTATTCACATTCGGGGCGTTCTGGGTAGACCTGGGACGAGACGCCTCAGCGCATGATTGCTAGACGGGCCGAGGTATATCCTGAGCGAGGTTTGGCTAGACTGCGCCTCATGAACGACACCATGGGTCTGTAATTTGACCTGCATCTTCAACAAACTCTTCTGCTGCTTTTGCCTGTGACGATCCCCACGGTCTTGGCACCACAATAGCCCCACATCATCCCCTAGCTATGCAGGTACAAGTACGCGTCTAGCTGATCTTCTATGGTAGTGCATGCTGGTGCGATTAGCTGTGACGTTCGTCGTGAGAGTACGGTAAGCGACGTGTCTTTTCTTAGCGACTAAACAGCGACAGCAAAAGCACCTGTGCTGCACGGCCAGCGAGCACAAGGGATCGACCGAGTCCAAATATGAAGGGTAAGGCGCCCAGACAATATACAGAGGCGCCAAAAAGATCAAAGGCAACAGACGTACACAATTTAGATGAAATATTACTGATTGAGAAACTATGGAAACAGAACGTGACTCGCCGATGTTTATGCCATCATTGAGATCATGACCAGCATGAAGCCAGTATTTTGGACCAGCCGAAGCTAGTATCATGACCAGAACAAGTCTAGTATAAGGACCGCAGAGCAGTATAAGGACCAGCAGAGCTAGTATCAGGACTGCAGGAAAGGCAGTATCGTCCTATAGATCATGTGTCAATATATCGGGTCAATGTTGGTATGACATCTATTGGAACTTATCAGCGTTATCAGAGAGAAACTTGCGCACCAACGCGATAGACTCTGTTTGTGTGGAAACAGTATTCTCGTAACTCTTTTGTCTTGCAGCGCTGTTCGTCGCGACTCTCTTCCAATTTTCTGTGTCTTGTCGATAGTTGCGTTGTACCTCTGCTGCTGCTGTCTTGATCCTGTCGAGCATGGACTTCAATTTCGCAATATCTGTTTCGCGCTCTTTGAGTTTGGACTGAGTATCCTCGAGTGCTTGAACAGTATCCTTGAGTGCTTGAAAAGTATTTTTGCGTGCTTGAATGGTATTGGTGAGTGCTTGAACCTCGACAGTAAGCGTGTGTATGGTGTGCTTCGCGTTTTTGCGGTCTATAGCCAAAGTGTTGTTCCTCGCTGCCAGCTCATTGCGTTGCTCCATAAACTTGTCAGTGGCATCGCAAAGCGTATTCATCCGATTCGTGGTTCTTTCCACAATCGCGTCCGCAATTTTTCTATCGGGTGGACTTGCTATGTCCTGTTCGAAAGCTTCGTCCTTGTAATCGTCAGGTTGCAACTCGAACATCTTATTCATATTGGCGATTGCTCTGCGACGGCCTTGTTCACTGCCAGAGGCAGAGTTCTTGGCAAATTCGATGTCCCTCTTCGAACTTTGTTCGAGTGTAGAATGCTTCTCTCGCAATTGCTTGTTGTCCTGTTCCAATGCTAGCCTCTCCGTATTCCAAGTCGACTTCTCTTCAGCGAGTTGGCTGGCACTTAGCATGTTCTCAGTTCCTGCCCAAGTCTGTTTCCGAGTTCTGAGTTCTGTGGCCGCTGTCGAGAGTTTTTCTTCTAGTGCCAGCTTTGCCGTTTCTCAAGTAAACTCATTCCTAAAGCGTGCCATTTCCTCGTCAGATCTCTCAGCATTAAGGCGTTGTTCAGTTTCTTTCCAGGTCCGCTTCTCAGAGTCGAACTGCTGTTCTAATTTCAGCTTCTCTGCTTCCCAAGCCACTTCGTCTTTGGAGCGTGCTATTTTCTCCTCGAACTTCTCAGCATTGAGGCGCTATTCGGCCTCTCTCCAGCGTGCCCTCACGCTATCGAGTTTCTCGACCGCAGCAATTGCTTCAGTCTCTGACTTGGTGGCTGCATACTCAAGTCGCTGTTTTTCCAACCTCCATGTAGCGCTATCTTTGCTGTATTCGGGAGCTACGTTGCCAGTATTTGTCTCTAATGTCCTAATTCGAGCTTCGAGTTGTTCCTTCTCTGACTTCCACGCGTTTCTGTTGTTCTCGTGTTTGACAGCTGCATTGAGGGCGTTTGTCTTCAGCGTGTTGATCTGGGTATCGAGTTGTTCTTTCTCTAACTTCCACGCATTGCTGTCGTTCTCGTATTGGGCAGCGGCTTTGGACGCGTTCGTCTGCAGCGCGTTGATCTGAATATCGAGTTTTGCCTTGTCCAACTTCACGAATTAGCTGGCATTCAAATGACTTCAACGGCTCCTTACCTTGGACTGCTCGAATTCAGCGCTGAAACTCTTGGCACCATTTTCTGCGGCTTTCTTCGACTCTACGGCTGAATTGACCTGGTTGAGGAGTTCCTTGTTATCGGCTTCCAGTTTCTCACAACGGTCTGCCAATGGTTAGCCAGGGTGTTCTCACAGCATGGAGCTTGAACGTACTCCGCATCTCGTCATATTCCACTACCCAGGCAGTGGCGTCATTGATGAACTTGCATGCTTCTTCACGCTCGTCTCGAACTCTCATGCATTCTCTCAATTCATCTTCCAGTTCTTCTCTCTTGTTTTCTAGTTCGCGGAGCTCGGGATCGACTGATTGTGCATCCTCGTTGTCGCTCTCGTCGTCAGTTTCGTACAAATTGGGTAGGTTTTGGGTTTGCACTATGTGTGCAAGATGGGTATAATCGTACTCGTTCGCATAGTCAGTGTCTGATTCATCCGACATGTTGTTGGTAGAGAGAAGGATGACGCGGGCGGGCGGGCGAATATAGGTTCGTGGGCGCTAGGCCACGGTGAGGTCCAGCGATGGCAGCCACGATCAGAGGCCGCGACTACCTCAACAACGGTTGCGTTGCGTCGAGCGCGGAACACCACACATCGCGAAATGCGCATATTCACGCCACCTACAACACTGTATACGGGATATGTCTTGCAAATGAGGTTAGTTAGAAGAAGTTGTAGCAACACTGTAAGCATCCACGGGTGTCTATATTAGTAGCGTATTGAAGTGAAACGGTGCGAATTATCTAGAGACAGGTTTCTACGAAGTATGTCTTTGACCGAAACCCTCAATCAAGTAGTATGTCCAGTCAACATTAAGCCGCCTGCTTATGACCAAAACGAGCGGTATCAAGAGTACCTGGGTAGATATATCCAGTTTCATGACTGATTGACATTCTTTCTGCTGTGGCCATTGGTAAGAAATGTTATACTGTTCTCGCTGTTTTCACGTGACGCCTTTTACGAACAGAAAGGCACCAAGCACCGGCGTGGTGGCAAGAGATAGTGCTCATACAGCTCTTCCAAGGATATGTGGCCCTTTGGTAGTGTCCCCTGGTACGCTCTATGTGGCGAGCCTCCGTTCAGAGGTACCGCAGATTCCACCGGCAAAGCCATGTTCAACAATATCGTCGGAACTCGTAAGGTTCAGAATCGTGCGCATACAAAGGCTAAAGGCAAGCTCAAAGGCCATCAGCGCGGCTACGAAGAGGGCTATGCTCAGGGAAAATTGGAAGAGAACGAACGAGCCTGTAGCATGGGAATGATGAACGCCCGACAGGAACATCAGCTCAGATTTATTGAAGCAAAGCGCGAGTCACGCGATCCCGGTCGCTGCTGGGTATCCGCGAGTCAATGAGGTTGGTTGTGGTGCAACCTGATGTTCAATACGTGTTTATTTGAATAGGTTCATTGAAATTCTCTCATCGCTCCATGATCTTCGAATCTCCGTTGCTTCATGATCTATTGAATGCCTCTTAGCTAGGCTTGTGTCTGCGCGTCTGCGCGTCTGCATGATCTACATTACAAGAAACGAGCAGCTCGGAACAAGACGGCGATTTACACAATACCTTCCTCTTTTTCTCTCCTTATGTGCTCTCTTCTCGCTCGCATCGCGTTCCAAGGCGTGAGCTGCTTCAAGCCCAACCACGGCGAATTGATGGGACTAGGCCCTGTATATATGAATATGTCATAAAGGAAGCCACCAAACGCACAGCCAAGGAAGGGTGCCACCATCGGGATCTACATGAGTTAGCAGATGTTATTGATATCGTCAGAAGACGTACCCAGAAGTAGTAGCCGCCAGCGGACCACACCTCATGACCGTAGCCAATAGCATACGACATCAGTCTTGGGCTGAAGTCACGAGCAATATTAATCGCATAGCCAGTCTGCCAGCCAAAGCAGGATCCGAGGCCGAAGATTAGGAAGAACAAACAAAGAGGAAACCATTTATCGGACTGTATGATGGTCAGCATCGTCACACGTTACTGCTGTCTGTCGTACCTTTGGGAAACCGTTGTTGCTCGGGTCTTTCAATGCGAATATGACAAACATCAGCAATGTACTTGCGATGAACTCTGAGAAGAACTGGCTTGTCTTTGTAAGGAATGGCTGTGGGTAGGTGCAGAATATTGCTGCTGTAGCCTTCTCGGCAGGAGGCACTGTTCGCATTTTTCCACCTTCAAACCAGTCGATGGAGCTAACGTAGTTTGCATATACGATACCGGATCCAACGAAACCACCCAGCATCTGTGCAGCGAAGTACATTGGGAACCGCCGCCATGGCAACTGGCGGTATATGCAGTTGCTGAGGGTAATGGCAGGGTTAAGATACGCCCCGGAGTCGCCTGCCACGTACAGTCCAAGCATGACGCCTAGGCCCCAGCTGCTTGTTGTTAGTATGCTTTGCCATCTTTCCACAAGTCAGCACTCAACTCACCCCCAATTTATCGACTGATACTGCCCGAAGCCGTTACCTCCTGGGGCAGTAGTCTGACCAGCTGATAACAGAACCTGCGCAACCGCTCCATCGCCGAACATCACCATAATGGCAGTACCCCAGAATTCAGCAAACGGCTCCCTCATCACTGTCCTTATACGCGACCATAGCAACTCAGACGCTGCCCCATGATCATGCTCCTCATCTATAGGTGCCTGAGGATGCAAGCCGAGTACCGATCGCTTTCGTTGAGCGCTCGACGATGTTCGATTAGGCGAGAGCTCTGAGTTGGTGGAATGCGCCGAATACTGTGTCGGCGCCTGAGTAAGAGGTGTAGCGCTCGTTCCAGACGTGATGCTATCTAGGCGGTTCTCAGAATGATCGTCTGCCCAGTCGCGTGTGATTGACGGCCCTGGAGCCATTGGTCCTCGAGTGGTCATAATGGAACGACGTCAAATGCAACACTAGATGAAGATAGACTAACACAAAAGCCCCTCGGCCTCGACAACGGTACCAAAGTGAGAAAAGTGCTAGCAGATGCACACAAAGAGCCTACTCAGCGGACCATGACTGCTTAAGCACCTCGTTCCATACCCGCGGCTCCTATGCTAGAAGACGTCACAGCATAATCCCTCATCGCGATGGCAACGCCATTGGAAGATGATCTCGTACTTCCCCTCATTAAACTAGTGAGATCTCCAGCTCGGGGTACGATGCCGCGCGCCGTCAGCTTGAGACGTGACTGTTGTGCGCCAGGAATGACGTCTGTCAAGCCTCGGGGCGTTATTTCCGTAAGCAAGAAAGCGGAAACTTATCACTTCACTGAACTGGATGTTGATGAGGTTGATTTGTGATGACTCGAGAGAGGATTTGCAAGTATAGTAATGCAACGGATGTTGTAATCACTGATTTGGTACTCTGTTATTCCCGATGGTCGAAGTGTGGGGTGCTTTTGTGGGTTTTCTGGGGTGCGTCGGCGATCGCGATGCCCAGTTAGCGCCACTACATCAAAGAGAAACTAAACACCTCTTAGAGCAGAGTATTTATTCCCACTACAATAAAGCGCATTAGACCTATTTAGATATAAATAGAAAGCCTAGAAGACTGCAATGCTAGTAATCTTTGTAAGTTTTCTTATCAGGAGACAATATAGACTGTAAGATATACTTTATTATTGCTGTATCTGTCACCAAGTGATAGTATATCGTATGATACCTGGGAGGTAGTCGCCTTCTCTTATTCTACTTAAGGCCAGGTAATCAGACTGAGTCGACGAACGTCCCTACAAATGAGGTACCTCTAAACTTGCCAGTAACAAGTTCACGATACTAAACAGTCCTTCGCCAAGGATCAACCCACTTGCAAGCACGATGATAGGTGTCTCGCTTCGACCCTTCCATCGCCGCCACCATAGACTGAGAAGGCCGCCTATTGTACGCGCCAACGTGAAAGATGGAGTGTTGTACATGCCTGCACGGTGAGTTAGTTGGTGAGATTTTGGAAGGGATGTGACAAGTCATACCGACAGCGACAGCGATTCCACCAGGCACGAAGTCGATCCACCATCCACTCAAACCCCTCTGCTTTCTGTTGTTGCCCCAAACTCTGATCATAGTACCTACGGCGAATATGACAGCCGCTCCACTAGCCCATTCCTTGACCATTGGCGGTAAGCCCTTGCCTGTCACCAATCGCGCAGTAAAGACCCACACGTATCCTGTCGGCACTTCGAACAGGCCACCGGGGATGGTGTATACGTTTGTGTACAGCTTGTATACAACAGCAGATAACACCGCACCGAATGCTGAACCGATCATCTGACCCCAAAACTGCGCATTCGGCGCTGCGCCTAGCAGATGACCACACTTGAGATCCTGTAGTAGATCGCCTGCTTGTAGTGCAGCAGACTCGGAGATGGCGCCTGCAACAAGGTTGATAATGACCGCATTCTTGGCACCAGGCCCAGTGGTGGGCGTGACGAGCGCGAAGACGAGTTGAGTGAGCTTCGAGATACCAGAAACGGGGTTCAAATCTGTTTCGCCAAGTGCGCGGACACCCATAATGGATAGGACGAGCGCAAGTACGAGCGATAGCAGGGTAAGCCGAAAGGGAATGAGGCCTGGGAATGATATATGGACAGCAGCGACGCAAAGAACTAGCGAAGCAATTAGACCGATGATAGTGGTACGGTTCGAAACAAGATGCTCAGGCGGGGCATCCGGCTCGGCACCTTCAGCGAGATGTTGCTTGATCGCTGCCAACGGGTTCTCTGACGTGCCATCGCTGAGCTGAGTGTACTGTGGCTTGGATGTGATGTTCAGCGTGAATATCTCTTTCCAAGTATGCGATTGGAAATTTTCTTTTGCAGTAGGGTAATAAGCTCTTGCGACTGTGATGACGGGACGCAAAAGGAGCCACCCCAGGCTAACAAGGGAGTCCGCAAGCATAATGGCAAGAGATATCCAGACTATCCAGCCTTTTGATCCGTTTGTCCAGTCTGACACCGGCCCTGGAGCCCATTCTTTGTGCTTGGCAAGTGGTGAAAGGATGCCCCAGCCTATGATGGCACCGAGGAGCATATGAAGCGTCGTAGCAGGACCCATGATGATACCCTGACCCACGTACGCAGGCGAAGGGTTCAAAGTCCAGAGCCAGTTCTGCGCCAAGGGAAGACCGAAAACGGGTATGTCGTGGAGCTGCGGGATGAAGTACGATACGACAGTGTATAGTGCGGATCCGCCAAAAGAGATGAGCAGCAATCTGATCTTAGATCTCCAGTCCCCATCTTCTCCAAGCTCTTGATCTGGATCCTTCATGCTGTCGTCCATGGACGGCCTGAGATCATGCTCTTCCCGCTGCGCGCTTGAACCTTGTAATAGGCCCTGTGCCTCCTCTCCTTCATCGGACTGGTCATCCCTATCTTGAATCCCTTCGCGTACCATCATCGTCTTGGACTTTTCATCTCCATGGAGCACCTTGATCAGGAGAGCAGTCGCAGTCCCACTCGGGAACTTTAGCTTCTCTCGGATGATCATCTCTTTCCGTAGTGGTACTGCAAACACAACACCAAAGAAGCATATGCCCACAGACCACACGATCAGCTTCCATAGACTTATATCCAGAGGTCCGTTTTCCTCAGGTTTCAACAGGTAGTTCAGGGCAGGAATTACTCCTACGAATCCACATCCGAGTGGCATGGTGCCGACCGATCCCGCAACTGATTGAACCAGAACATTCTCAACCGGCGTAAACGGCAACTTGAGTGTCTTTGCAACGACCTTGAAGTATGCGAATCCGATCAGAGCAGAAGGCATAGCCATGCCAGAAACCCAACCAGTCTGCAATCCAAAGTACATATTCGAGAAGCAAATCACCACACCAATCGCCAAGCCTACCAAAACACCTCGGAGCGTAAAGTTCTGTGGCTGCGACGCCTGTTCAGCCAGGTACTTGCGGGCTCCCGATCTGCTGCGGCCGAGCGCATGATCATCCGTCTCTTCACCATGCCCTCCTCTTTCATTTTCCAGCGGTGCGGATCCCCGGTCTGGTGCCATCCTCGAGATATTCTGGAGCTGAATCGACTCAGCCAGCGTGCGGACGAGGAAGCATTCAAGAAGAGAGGAAGAAGATCAGGATGTCCAGATAGGAAGATAACGGAGCCCTGACATGGAATGGCGTGCTCGAGCATGTGCACGCGATGATGCAAGGTGATCGGCTAGCGTGCAAAGCTCCACACGTGATAGCCGGATATCATTGGCGGAGTGATTGCTTATCTCCGATTTGTCAGATGGCCAACACTCTAACGTGCATCGCGGACTGCTAGACTAGGGGCGCGTCGCGGGTCCGCATACCACTCCAAGCACTGTGCAAACCTCCCAGGGATCTACTATCAATACCGACTTTGCGATGAAGTTCTCCACCGCGCTTCTGTCTCTACTGGCAGCTCCTTTCGTCGCTAGCGAACATACATCCAACTGGGCCGTCCTCGTCTCGACATCACGCTTCTGGTTCAACTACCGACACCTCGCCAATGTACTCTCCTTGTATCGCACCGTCAAGCGTCTCGGGATCCCCGATTCGCAAATCATCCTCATGCTGCCTGACGACATGGCGTGCAACCCTCGTAACGCCTTCCCTGGAACCGTCTACAACAACGCAGACCGCGCGCTAGACCTCTACGGTGACAACATCGAGGTAGACTACCGGGGATACGAAGTCACGGTTGAGAATTTCATCAGGTTGATGACGGACAGAGTGGGAGAGGATATGCCGCGGAGCAAGAGGCTGATGACGGACGAACGGAGTAACATCCTCGTATACATGACGGGCCATGGCGGAAACGAGTTTCTCAAGTTCCAAGACGCAGAGGAGATCAGTGCATTCGATCTCGCAGATGCATTCGGACAAATGTGGGAGAAGAAACGGTATGTCCATTTCCTCTATCACACTCATAGACCACCCTGCTAATCAATGTCCTAGCTACCACGAAATCCTGTTCATGATAGACACATGCCAAGCCAACACCATGTACTCCAAATTCTACTCTCCCAACATCCTCGCAACCGGCTCCTCGGAGATTGACCAATCTTCCTACTCACACCACGCCGACAACGACGTCGGCGTCGCAGTTATCGACCGCTACACATACTACAACTTGGAGTTTTTGGAAACGCAAGTCCGCGATCCGACTTCCAAACTGACAATGGGCGATCTGTTCGACAGCTACGACGAGGAGAAGATCCACAGTCACCCAGGTATACGGTACGATCTCTTCGAAGGAGGAGAGCAGGCGGCACGGGAGAGACGAGTCATGGATTTCTTCGGCAATGTGCAGAATGTAGAAGTAGAGGGGAGGAACGAAACAGGATGGGTACGAGAGGCGGGAAGCGTGGTCAAGATGACGAAATCGCATGACCAAAGTGTTGAGAACGTTAGTTCTGAACAGGTCTCACACAGTGCACGGAGAGAAGGTGCTTGGAAAGTGGATGAGGAGCAAGGGTGGACAAAGCAAGCCTACGGAGCCGCGGCGCTGGCAGGCTGTGCAGGCATCTGGCTTGTGGGAAGTTGGATAGAGTCCATGTAGTGGATCGTAGAGACTTTCACTTTTCAACATTCTAACGTTAATGATACCCAGTACGAAGTAGTCCAATTGTTCTGAGCTGACTCACGTCACACCATCACATGCCGCATAAAGCTATTGGCGAAGCATTTGATTGCTACTTTTCTACTGCACGTAGACCTCGCCAAGATGCAAAACTCAAAAGGTATCGTATGCCGTTCTCCGTGAGCCATGCTATGCACCGAAACTCCTCTAACAAAAATCAAAATGCCACTTCATTGCGATTTCAAAACCCACATGGCATCTTATCTCGCTCCACGATCTGTGAACTCCATGCTGCCAGCGAACGATGCTCGCAAAACTGTCACAATTCAGTGCTCTGACTCCGTCCTTGAGATGCGCACGCTCCGACTCTTCTAGATTAGGTTGTTATCCCCAGCGCTAGATCCACCATAAGCCATCTCCTTGAAGCCTGCAGGGACAGTCCAACCATGCACAGCGCAAGCACGCATATACGCCTCGACCGCTTCACCAACACCATAGTCCATTGGAGCACCTGCCTGTAGACGGGCGGGCTTGGGATCCAAGCTAGAAATAGCCATGCGGACCTGTAGAAGAACAGATTCAATTGAGGAAACCGCACTCCAGCCATCGTTGGTAAGAAGCTGCATGCACATGGCACCACCCGCGGTGACGTGACCACCTCCACCTTGTTGGAAGCCGAGGAAGCGAGGTCGGATGACGCGGACAAATGGTGGGCTCATGGGGTAGTCCTTACCGAAACGCAGCTCCAAAACGATGCTCTTGACGTCCTTGCTCTTCATATCTTTTGCAAGTGGCAGGGTGGAATCGAATGAGTGCAGCTCCACTATCCATTGGTAGATGTTGTCCATCTTGTCTTCGTCGATGTGCCAGCCGAGTTCGTGCGGCGGCTCCTTGTTCTGGATGTCGATGATGTCTTTAAAGTCCTTCATCAAACGCCTGGTAGCAGCAGTTGTTGCCCATGCAGGCATCTGAAGCATCGGCAGCTTTGTGTAATCCAGGGTGCCAGGCACGTAGTCGGTGAGAGGCTTGCTAGATGATGACCTGCCAAAAATCTTCGACGAGAACGACGCTATCGAGGCCATCTTCGACTTGCCCTTGTCGCCCATAATAGATTTTGGTGTGGGTAGAGGGTCAACTTCTTGGACCGACTTGTGTTCGTCATCAGCCTCGAAAATGGTGCGGTCCTCGTCGAGAGTTGCAATACTGGCTCCGTCGTCATCGTCTTCAATTTCAATGGGATCGTACTGTGTCTTTCCAGAAGCTTTCTGCCGCTTGTGTTTCTGTGCATCTATCAGCCAAGGTCCAATTGTAGGTGGGGTACTATCTACCCGAGTAGCCTTCGCCTTAGGACGTCGAGAGGCAGCAATAGCATGGAGCGGTATGACGAGATTACCCGTTACACCACGAGGCGTGCGGCTTGGGTCCTGCTCCACGCATAAAAGCGGCCTGTTGCCTGGCTCTGTGGTTGTTGCAGTGTCTTCGCGTGATTTAATGAAGAGATATCGTGTCTGGATCCAATCGAGCTGAGCAACCACTAGATGCGGAGTTTGGCTCACAAACTCTGCCGGAGCATTGACAATTTCATTGAGAGCCAAAGTCTGTTGGACTTTCAGCTCGCTCATTGTCCAGGAAATGCCACCGAATGCGGAGTAGCCTAAGCTAGTATGAACATCAGGAGCGTGGTAAACACCATGTCCGTAGGCTCGACCGTGGGCAGTTTCCTTGAAGTGAAGTCCCTCCCGAATGATGGTGTGCCAGTTGTAAATAGGACTGCCATGCCATGCGAATAGAGTGGGATATTTGAGGCTAAGCCGCTGGGTTGTCTCTTGCACCGCATGGATAAATCGGCGCTCCTTGTCAGGAGCACCCATTGCAAACCGGAACTGCGCCCAACCTGCCATACCATATAGACGCTCCTCGGAACTACGACCATTTGATGCGTCTTCTTCGCTATCGACCTGTAGAATGCAAGCCCGATTTGACGCGATCACCCAGCGCAGTATCCCAAGAACAGCGGGGGATAGACGATCAACCCAAGTATTCAAGGTAGACTGTGACTTCCGTAGAAGATACTTCCTCATTTCTTGAACAGGTGGTAAGAGATCAAGCAGCGCCGCGATAGCCTGTGGCTTCTCTAGGGTACTCAAGTCATCGAAATTCTGGTTGTAGATATAAAAGCTTGCAGATCTGAACTCCGTATCTGAACCTGGTGGTGGAGCCAATACCTTCTGATATTGCGATGAAGCTGGGCGTGATATAGCGTATGGATCGTTCGGAACCCCTCCTCCAATTACTGGGATGATAGGACTTGACACCTTTACAGCCGGGTAAAGTGACGCATCAATCACGCGACAATGTAGCGTCTTGGTTGGGTTATCGTCTGTTCGGATCACGATCCACTGGCCGTTCGATACAGGACAGGTCTGCCTCGCATCATCGAATAGCATCTCAAGAGAGGCGGCTTTGAATCGCATACTCAAGGCGGCCGGTGGTGGCTCACTGGCTTGCGGAGGTACTGGTTGTGCAGTGTCGGCAGGGGACGCCCAGGTTCGTGGTAGTTGAACCGGGACATAATCCATATCGTTAGACACTGGAGGTGGAACGGCCAGGCTGAGACCAGTAGGGAATTCCCTAAGCCTGCCGCCACGCGCACTAGCGTAACAGAAGCTGACGAGCAGGTCAACAACTTTCGGCTGTGATAAGATCTCATGCTCAATACTTGGGCCGAAGCCTAGCGACATATACTGATATAGACATAGCGGATTGTCGCAGACATAAGGCTTGATCGCTTGTAGGTCGTCGGGCATCCTACTGAAGCAGATCAGACAGAACTCGGTACATCGAACGAAATGTCGTAGCACAAATTGCATCCCTACAAGCGGTAGGGAGTGCTCCTGGCCGACTGAAGAGGTAATGTGGTCATCAGTAACAATCTTTGGCCACGCATCACTAACCCGCTCGTCTTCGTAGTACTTGTCGTGCGATGCATCCTGATCCGTATGTGATGCGTTCAGGACCTGGTCGTTGTAAAATGACTCAGAGCCTTGCCATGGCATGCCTCCGTAACGATACTTTAGGAGCATGTGGAAGCGCTGCTCTAACAGCTCGTTTAGAGGTCGTGAGATGAACGAGTTTCGAAAGCCTTTGGAAAGTTCTGACGAGACATTCTGGGAATCGCCTTGCGAATCTTCCCGTTGCTTCTCCTCATCCTTGCTCAAGATTGTGAAAGCTGATATCGCTTCTTGCATTGTTGGCTTATATGTCGTACAAACGCCGACACGGATGCCGAAACTTCGTCGAGCTTGCTGCGCATCGTAAGACCTCAAGTCGTCCATGCTCTTGTATCCTGACGAATATTGGAAGACTGCGACGAGGTACTCTGTCGGCTCAATTTGCCATGCTTGCATAGCCTCTTCCGAGATGCCGAGTTTGGAGATGCGGATGGAAAGAGAGACAAAACAACCAAGGCCGTCCATCAAGCCTCCAAGATGTCCAACCTTAAACCCTTCACTCTTAGCGATCAAGAGATCACTCCGGATTCGTTGTCGGAAGGCAGATGTAGCTTCTGTATGGCCACCACCCTGGAATGCGCTACTACCATTTGCGAGCTGCGGCTTTGGCATCATGTCTTCGTCACCAGGAAAGTACTCGTCTTCTTCTTCTTCGTCGTCTTCGTCGTCGAAATCGTCAAACTCCTGTGAGTCGAGCATCTGCTGGTCGCCATCGCGGTCGGTTGATTCCAGTCTAGTAGAAACTAGCTCAAGAATCTGAGGAAC
>Ga0181467_100791_pt1 | contig 15043 bp, 7 predicted proteins | sample InSIn5gowninarea_2_FD_119079 | JGI IMG/M metagenome (GOLD analysis project Ga0181467, IMG submission 119079) | Clean room microbial communities from NASA Spacecraft Assembly Facility at Jet Propulsion Laboratory, Pasadena, California, USA -... ... | reverse complement strand
TTAAGAAGGGAGTTCAGAGAGATGAGTTGCAAAGTACGTTGGATGGATTAAGGGTGTTGCAGGAGTCGTTGCAGAGGAAGAGGATGCAGATGGAGCAGTAGGTTATGTTGCTTTATTGTTTTTGACATGAGATTCACGTACTGTGTAGAGACGGGTAATTGTTGGATGGCACTGCTATAAATTTGTTCAATATCTATATTTGTGGTTTGGGTCTTCAACTTGATATATATACCTGCTATTCACCACCTATCACTCTTTCCGGTAAACACATGGGTTTCAGCAGCGTCACTTTGCACGGCAGCAAAACTCAAGAACAAAGAGAAGCGGCTCTCCTCTCCATCCATAACGGACAAACAGATGTCCTTATGGCAACGGAGCCACCTGGAAGAGTTCCCTTCTTCTGCTGCGTCGACTCATGTATTCTGAGCTCCTCGGGCACCCTGCTCATCCCTGCTTGATATTAGTATGTATTAGCGTCGAGTAAAGATTGTGCCACGCTGAACAAAGCTGTAATTGGCGTAGTTCAGAAACTGAAGTGAAATATAACTAAAACTGAACTGAATCAGCCCTACACTAACTCTTACCTTGCACGACCTGTTCGTCCAATTCTGTGCGTATAACTCTCGATGTTCGTCGCCGTGTTGGAATTGACCACCAGACTCACATGCGTGCTAACAACGAGCAGAGATGGAGAGTGTATATTTATTCGATACTTGTGTTTATGGGTGGTGTCATGAACATGGTATGTACCTAGTTATATATCTACCATTTACCATCCACCATTCTTACCGCCAAAGCCACCACTTTCGTCAGAAGCGCTCTTCTTTCCTGCCGCTCCACCGGGGAGGGTGCCCTTCTTCTGCTGTGCAGCCTCATGTTTCCGAAGCTCCTCAGGCACTCTGCTAATACTGCTCTTCATGAGCATCTGCTTCAAATCATACAGCACATCATTGTCTTCACCTCCCAAGAACGTAACCGCCACACCACTCTTACCCGCACGACCCGTTCGTCCAATTCGATGTGTATAGCTTTCGATGTTCGTCGCCATATTGAAATTGACTACTAGACTCACATCAGGGACATCAATACCTCGCCCAGCCAGGTCTGTTGCCACAAGGACATCTGTTTGTCCGTTACGGACGGAAAGGAGAGCCGCTTCTCGTTGTTCTTGAGTTTTACTGCCGTGCAGAGTTACGCTGCTGAAACCCATGTGCTTGATGTCCCGTGCTACTGCGTCACAGTTTCGCTTGATGTTGACGAATACGATGATTGGAGCTCTGAATTCGCCGGAGTGTAGGATCTCAGCCAGGCGCTTCTTTCGCTTATCTTCGCCTGCTACGAACTCGACGCGCTGCTCGACTGTTTCGACTGCCTCGCCTACGTTACCGATCGTCACGATGGCTGGTCGTCGGAGGTATTTTCGTGCTATGCGCTCGACGGCTGCTGGCATGGTGGCGCTGTACATCATTGTTTGCCTATACCTTGTTGTGCCTCCTAGTGCCATAGTCATTGCTTTCGCATCCTCAGCTGAATCGGTATCTGGTTTCTCGTTGGTTACAGGAAGCGCGTCGAGGATTTTGTTTACTGGTTCTTCGAAACCAAGGTCGATCATTCGGTCTGCTTCGTCCATGACTACGTAGCAACATTGACTGAGCACGATAATGCGCCGCTCGATACAATCGACCAGACGACCTGGCGTGGCGATGATGATTTCAGCGCCATTGCGAAGATTGTAGGCTTGTTCTTCGATACTGTGACCACCCACGATTGACACTACGTTGTAGCCTAGTGGACCAGCAAACTTGCGCGCTTCGCTCTCGATTTGCTGAGCTAATTCACGAGTGGGTGCGAGGATGATGGAATAGGGGCCATCGTTGCGCCGCCACTCGAATTCGTCGAGACGGGGGAGTTCTTTGATGTATACTAGTAGCGGAAGAAGAAAAGATGCAGTTTTACCAGAACCAGTAACGGCGACACCTATCAGATCACGGGCTTGCATAGCAATTGGGATTGCAGCGCGCTGGATAGGAGATGGTTCTGCGTAGCCGACCTGTGAGATAATAGCGAGAACTTCTTGAGGGAGGCCAGACTCGGCCCAGTTTCGCATAGGGTTAGGGAGGTTACCGCCTTTGGTCGCGATGTTGAAATCCTCTTTGAAGATTCGCCAGTCGCGTTCACGCATTTGATCAAGGCGCTTGTCGGACCAGTGTTTGTCTATGGCTGTCCGACTGCCTTCTTCCTTTCGACGCCTTTCCATATCGAGAATTTCTTGAGCACGGGTAGTACCTGCTTCGCCATCACGCGCCGCGATTGCTGCGGCATACTTCTGGGCTGATACGTCCGCAGCCTGGTCATCAAAGCCAGCTAAACGGCCGCGGCCGAAGAAGTTGACCTCTGAGCGGTTGCGGTAGATAGGATCGTAGTCAGGTGTAGTGTCCTCTTCAGCGTTCCATTCAAAGTTGAATTTCTTCTCTGTTGTTCTTTTTCGTTTCTTTTGCGCTGAGAAAGAGGAGACATTCTGATCTTGTCCCATGTATCTTTGTCGGATCAACTCTGACTGTGCTTTCTCAGGCTTGCCCTCCTCAGCAACTCGTTTCTGTCCTCTAGAATCGGAAGCACCGAATGCGATCGACTTTGGAGCGGGTGGCGGAATCATATCGACGTCTCGATTGTAGTCCTTCGAGCGCATAGCGCTTGGTCCTTTTGGGATGTCACCATTTCTTTGTGACTTTGGACCCGTTGGAACTGATCGCGCATCGTTTCGTGTATCTGTTTCGGTCCTCGTAGACGGCTCCGGGGGGTACCCTGCCTGTCTATTCGTAGAACCATTTCTGACTTGCTTCTCCGCCTCGGCCTCACGCTGTCTTCTTTCCAATGCAAGCTTTTCCCTTTGCGCCTTGGACAAAAACTTCGGCTTGGATGCCGCCTCGTCAGCTTCACGCTTTTTCCGTACAAGCTCCTCAACACTAAGCGGCTGCGACTTCGGTTTTGTGCTCCATCCCTTCTTCTCTTTCTTCGGGATTGTTAAAGCGGGGCTGGCATCATCTTCGGCAGACTCTGGCGGCGGAGGAGGTACAGCTACCGGAGGTGGTGGAGGCGCTTCTTGTGCCGGCGGCGGTGGAAGGAAATCTGCTGATGGTGGCGGCGGCGGCGGCGGCGGCACGTTCTCGCTAGGTGGTGCCCCCCTCAGTGGTCTTTGTATTGGGTCAACAGGTGGTCCTGGTATACGACTGTTTCCATTTACCATACTTGCCATAATGTCTTGAGCTGACTACACTTCGTCAACCAAAGGTAAACACACAACTCTGACCGTGGCAATGAAGGCCTCCGCGAATACAATGTAGCTCTTCACAAAGGTGTGATATGGTGGTTCTTTTCGACGAATGGCGCCTTCTACGTGTTCCACGATTTCATGCCCCGGATTGTTTACTCCATTTGCTCGCTCCGTTTGCTCTGTTTGCCCTATCGAGATTGTGACTTGCGTCAACACGCGGTACCTGCGCAAGCTGGCCGGGGTGTTTTGTACCAGTTTGATCAACTAAACCGCCTCATCACAAGTGCACATACAGAGTACTACATCGCCTTCCCACCAGAAGCCAAACATCGACCCAACCCGAAAGTCCATTCCTTAACCGGTCACACTCCTTACGCAGAAAGTGAGGCAACGATGGACGGCGGCGGCGATCCAGAAAGAGCACAATCCCTCCAGCAATACAAGGACAAACTACTAGAGTCTCGAGAATGGGAAGCAAAACTCAAGGCCTTACGAATGGACATCAAGGGCTTACAGAAAGAGTTCGAACTCACAGAAGAAAACATCAAAGCGCTGCAGAGTGTTGGTCAGATTATCGGCGAGGTTCTCAAACAGTTAGACGAAGAAAGATGTATGTCCTTCTGTTCCCTACAAGATTCCCGTAACCACTAACGTACTGGTGTTATAGTCATAGTCAAAGCCTCATCCGGTCCCCGTTATGTCGTGGGATGCCGTTCCAAAGTCGACAGATCCAAACTCAAACAAGGCACACGTGTCGCCCTTGATATGACAACCCTAACCATAATGCGCATGCTGCCTCGAGAAGTTGACCCCCTGGTCTACAACATGTCGCTCGAAGATCCAGGGCAAGTCTCATTCGCCGGTATTGGTGGTCTAAATGAGCAAATTCGCGAGTTGCGAGAAGTCATCGAATTACCACTGAAGAATCCCGAACTCTTCCTCCGTGTCGGTATCAAACCGCCAAAGGGTGTATTACTATATGGCCCGCCAGGCACAGGAAAGACTTTGTTGGCAAGGGCTGTCGCAAGTTCACTGGACACAAACTTCTTGAAGGTAGTGAGCTCGGCGATTGTGGATAAATACATCGGTGAATCCGCTCGACTCATCAGGGAGATGTTCGGGTACGCCAAAGAACACGAGCCATGCATCATTTTCATGGACGAAATCGACGCAATCGGAGGCCGAAGGTTCAGCGAAGGTACTTCCGCAGATCGAGAAATCCAAAGAACACTCATGGAACTGCTAAACCAGCTCGACGGTTTCGACTATCTCGGCAAAACAAAGATCATAATGGCCACGAACCGACCAGATACCCTTGATCCCGCTCTACTAAGAGCCGGACGATTAGACCGAAAGATCGAAATCCCGCTGCCAAACGAAGTAGGCCGACTAGAAATCCTGAAGATCCATGCACAAGACGTGGTAACAGAAGGAGAAATTGATTACGAGAGTGTAGTGAAGATGAGTGACCAGCTCAATGGTGCGGATTTGAGGAATGTCGTGACCGAGGCCGGTCTGTTTGCTATCAAGGACTACAGAGATGCAGTGAACCAGGACGATTTCAACAAAGCTGTGCGGAAGGTGGCAGAATCGAAGAAGTTGGAGGGCAAGCTTGAGTACCAGAAGCTGTAATAGTATGTAAGTATGTACGATTGATTGGGCATGGCAGGCAAGCAGGCATCTGAAGGCATACACCACCGCGGCGTTGTGCATGGAGCAAACCGAAACGGCGAAGGGCTCAGGAATTCGTACTGTAGAACCTACTTTTAAGTAAAATGAGATATCAATACACTGATAATCGACAGTGTTTCTATGGACGTTTCGTCTTGATGTAATGCTAAGAACCTCGCTCGCTATCCTTCTCTGAATTGACACTTTTCCAAAAAAACACCTCTGCTAGGTAGGTACTATCTAAGCCGCACGAACCAGAATCCAAGCAGACCAAACCATCCCAAACCGAATTTGTTCTAGAGTTCCAGCTCTACTCAACAAGGTAATAAAAGATCAAACAGGCGACCTCCTCAACGCCCCAACCCGCTTCTTCACAGGCGTATGCATCATAGCCTCCTGCATCGCCGGCGTAATAGCCGGTTTCACACCACCACCACCACCACCAAATACATCGTCCTCAGCCGACCCATGTAACCCATTCATTCCATTACTACCATTCACCATTTTTGTCGCCGTGGTCGGTGGCGGTAAGTTCTCTTTCTGCTGTGATGCGTCCTTCAATTCCTGCAACGCGCCTACCGATTGAGAGAGTTGAATTGGCTTTTTCGGCACAGGGATGGTCTTCTTCGGAATACGGTTCGTTGTTTTTGGTGCTAGGGGCGATCGAGGCGGTGCTCTGGGAGTTGTGCTGGTTAACTTATCAGTAGCTCGTGGTGATTGAGTCGCGGCTCGACGGCGTTCATGGATTGCTTGTACCTCGGCGTCTTCATTCGTTTCTGCGTGCAGTTGTGAATTGGATTCAATCTTCTTGTGTCCAGTAGATTTAGGTTTTCGAGCTTCTGATTTGGCCTGTATCTGAACTTGCAGCCAGTCGTTGAAGCCTCGTATCGAGCTCATCCATGAGCCATCGCCTATCGGCCTGCTTTCTACTTCTTTGGACAGTGCTTGCTGAACCTTGCGTGTCTTCGAGGAATCCATAACGGCAGCGGCGGGACCATAGACAGAGGTAGCCGTCACGTTGGTTGTCGCTGAGAACTCACCATTGTTGAGAGGTAAAACTGTTAATGTGAAGTCGATGTCAACACGACTTCGATCGGGCCGTATAAGCATGAGTCTTGAGCCAAGCTTCTCATCACCTTGGATAGACACTCGAACAATCCCGATGAGGTTGAGTTGACGAACCTCCTCAGTGACTCTTGATGCTAGAGACCATCCTTCAGAGACTGTCTTGAGAACCTGTTGACATGTAATAGAGCCCCTAGGCATCATAGCATAGCTGTGGAGCTGGCTTTGAAGAAGTTGAAGGAAGAACCGAAGCTCCGTGGACAACATCTTTGGCTCTCTTTCATAGTCTTCATCAGGACTGTATGTCAAGCTGATCGGAGCGCTTGGGCCTGAGACTGACCGAGATTTACGGCCCGATCTTCTTCGGCCCGCGTCTCCCTTTGGTTGAAATGCCGATGGATAGAAGAACAACCTGAGTTCGTTCTTGTATCGCAGTGTCAAAGCGACACCCAAGTCGTTTGGTTCGTCTGTGTCTTCTTCTGCTGTCATAAGCTTCCACCCCGATTGTTTCTCGACCTCCTCCACCCGCTGTTTGAGGCTTGCAACTTCCTTTGCAGGCCAGCGTCTCTGCTCCTCCTGGACACGTAGAGCTTCATTGATCTGGTCGTTCATTTCTTGTCGCAGCTCTGCAGCTTGTGAAAGGACTTCGTCCTTCTCTTGAACCTGTTGCTGAAGCTCGTTGAGACTGTTCGAGCGCTGCGAAACCTCTTTGTCGATATCTGCAAGTTGTTGTCGCCTCAACTTCAATGCCTCATGATCAAAACTTTCATAGTCGTGAAGGCGCTTCCGCAGATCTTGAAGCTGCCGCTGCAGTTCCTCTTTCTTGCGCGTAAGGCTTGGCAAAACTTCATCCAAAGAACCCTGCTGAGCCGCTAAGGTTTGCTTGTCTTCAAGTAAGCCCGTTTGAATGCCTTCGAGACCACTTTGTAAACCGTCAACAAGCTGGCTTCGCCACGAATACCAACCTTCTTTGCTTTGGAGTCGAGCATTCGTCTTGCCGTTACGGAATTGATTGTCCATTGCTGCCTTAACATCAGGTCGAGCATCGAGGTATGCTCGAAAAATAGGTGGTTGCTCAGCGAGAGTTTCCGCTTCGATGGTTCGGATTATGTTGCGGCCAGAAGAAATGTACGATTTTAGCTCTCGAGTGGCATGTTGGTATAACTCCAGCAGCGGCATGGTCGTGGCAGCTGCAATGAAGGAAGCACAAGAGCTTTCGTCCGCACTATCACCAGACACAGCATCTGTAGAAGGCAAAGCCATTGTGTGGCGCCTCTTGGTTGTAGATAGCTCGATAAAATGGATATTGGTCATGTTGAGGAACTCCTGCAACGAGATCTTCTCCTCTTCCGCATTGCCATTCGCAGATTCCGGATGAGTAGTCGCAACATCGGTTGCTCCAACTACGTTATCGAGTTTCGTTTCAAAGGAGGAAGCCTTTTGGTCGACTGGTTCCCTGAATCTGCCTGTCCTTGCGGGACTCTTGATCTTCTTCACTGGCGACTGGCCCAGAATTGGTGTACTTCCGGCTGGTGCTACAGCTGCCAGCTGAAGCTGTTCGAGCTTTGAAAGTCTTCCGGTAGTTTCCTCCTTCGTTGGAGGCTTTGGCAAATGCACCTTCTTAACAGGACTGTTTTCACGAGAAACCATCTTCAACCGCTTAGGTGTGCTCTCACCACCATCCGCGTCGTCTTCGATGTCAAGCTCTGCTGGACGCTTACCCAAAAGGCCTTTGGCAGAACCTACCGCAAGGCTCTTTCTGCCTTTGTGCTTGGTCAGCCTCTCTTTCTTGGGTGACATTGATTCTATCATTCCTTTCAAAGTCTGGGTTGTATTTTCTCCTTGCTGTTCGTTCGCCTCTTGCTCCATGATAAAGCGACCACTTTCCCGTCTGTGTTCTTCTATTCTTTCAGAGTCCACTTCACGTTCGATCTCTTGTGGATCTTCAAAGCGGAGCTGCTGTTTCTGGCTACCGCAAAGCTGAAATTCTGGTACGGCATCACCAATCGACGATCGCCGGGACAGAAGTTCAGAAATTCGTGGGGAACCTAAAGCTTGGTTATCCATTCCAATGCCACTACTCCGTCTGCGAAGGTGTTGATGTGGTTTAGGAGCATGAAGAACCACTTTCGGGGTGTGTAGTCCTGTTGTCTCGTCTCTTGAAAACAGGATATCGTGCTGTTTACGAGGACTCTTCCTTGTGGCGGGCGATGCACGTTGGTGGATTTCTTTTGCGAAGAGTATCTTGGGAGACGCACCTCGCTGAGTCACATTGACCAAGACTGGCGTTCGTGTTGGAGATGTACTCTTTGTCGGTGCCGGAGTCAATTGCTTGGATGGTGTTGCCTGCTCCTCTGTTTCGGCCAGGTTGGCTCTTGATACTGATATCGGTGACGAGAATCGGGTGTTCGTCGCAGTTCTTCGACCAGACAGGCGCGGTTTGAGTGTCGGACTGCCCGTCTCTGAAGCTACCGTTGTCATCTGCTGAGTTGCGCTCGGAGACATTGGCATGACTTGGTCTAGTTCATGCTTGAGTTGAGGACTGGGTGTTGGCTGCTCTTCGGGCATGTTGACAGCATCGTCGTACTGATTGTTGCTACTTTGCCTGGCAAGAATTTTGCCTACTGCTCGGGTCATATCCATAGCTCCAGTCATGTTATCGCCAGCGTCTGTTTGGGGTTCTGTTTGCTCCTCTATAGGATCCAGCACACCTCCAGCCACCATAGTCATGTCCATGGTCACATCCATTGCCTCGGTCTCTTCCGCAGTTTCTGATCTTGAGAATCCAGTTCTAGTACCGTTCCTAAGACCACCCACAGCGGTTGTCATTTCCATAGTGATATCTTCATCAGATAATTGCTCGTCAGCGTTAGCGTCTTCGCCATGGTCTCTCAGAATACCACCCTTAGCGACAGTCAGGTCCATGGTCTCGTCGCCGACGCATGTTTCGCCACCGGAAGAAGAACGGCGAGATACATCACTTAGACGACGATTCGAGCCAATGTTGGCTCGTCTAGAAGTGCCGTTAGGCATGATACCTCCTATTGCATGAGTCATCTCCATAGTCATTCCAGTGGTTGCATCTTCCTTTTCTAAGTCGTTGTCCTCGTAGTTTCTTGTCGTTAGAGCATCTTGGAACGGATTCACATTCTCTTTGTCAGTAATTTCCGGCAGATTTTGGCCGTCATGGTTTTTCCTAGCATATTGCTTGAATGCATGCGTAGTTGTACTGTTGGCAATTTCCATTGACTGTTCACCCTCATCCTCGGTACCGTTTTCATCGTAATCAATACCTTTGGTTCCTGCCTGACTTGCTGCCAGACGCAAGCGCTCATCAAGACTTGTCTGAGTGCTGGAAGAATCAGAGGACCGAATAGAGTTTGCAGTGGCCTCGTCAAGGCTCATAGCAGTGTCTCCATCAGTGTCGGAATCGGATTCCGAATCTATGCTTTCCTCTACCCGAATAGGGCTACTATCAGCGCCGTCGCCGGGGCTCGAGAATGCTTCGTCGTCACTGCTATGCATTGAATCCGAGTTCCGCCTTCTTCTTCGTTGATGCAAAGCGCGTTGAGACTCAGGCGTCTCCTTTGTCAGTTCTTTGGCAGCTTCTTCGACTGGTGTAGATGGTCGTTCAGCATCTGAGAGCCCGCCGAGGACGTCTACTCCTGGCACGGATGACTGGGCAACTGTCATTGCAGACTGTCTTCTGGTTGAGTTCGAGGTTGAAGAAGTGGTGGAGTCTTCTACCAATTCCATCACACTCCAGGTATGAAGGGTGGCTTCCGGTGCGAATGAAACTCGTCGATTTGCGAGAGATTTTCGCCTCGCATCCCTCCGTTCTAAGATTGCTTTCTTCTCCGCGTGTCGTTTCTGCTCTTCTTCGTTGACATCCGCAAACATGTAGCTACCATTCTGGTTCTCTGGTAGATTTGTGTCGGATTTCTCACGTCTCACCGGACTGAAGGGATCGAGCACTACATCCATAGCTGCCACACTCTCAGCATTTCCAGATTCGCGACTCGGTCCAGGTGTCGAAAAGTCAATGAGTAGATCCTCTGATACAATTTTCATGGGCGACTTGGCCTTCACAGGACTCTTCTGTCGCAATTCTTTAAACGAGGGAATATGCTTAGGTGGTGTCAAAGGAACGGTTGGTTTCAGTATAGATCGGGGTTGCATAGCAGGGGCGACCTGAAAGTATTTAGTAATAAACAGCAAAGCCTGAGGGACCACAAACCTTGAGAGCATTCGCGTCGATTTCAGTGAGCGCTTCAAGTCCTCCAGGCCCCAGACTCTTACCACGAGACCGCTTTGGTTTGTCCTGTATATCGTGCGCACGCTTCAGAGCAGCAATGTCCGTTGTTGTGTTCGCCTTGGAAGGAAGATGCGCGATCGATTGTCGCGACTTTGGTCGATCCGACCTCGACTTGATTTCGTCCATGCCTGCCGTTGTGCGCGCACGTCGCACACGTCCCAAGACTATAGCATAGATGGTTGAGTGCTTAAGATAATGAATGCATTCGAGAAATATGAGTCGTAGGCTTCGAGCACACAGAACAAGCCCAAGTGTGTGAGGATGGTTATAACAGGAACAAGCTGGGAAGCTGGAACTCGAGGGACAAAACAGCGCGTCACAGTTGGTTTGTTTACACTTCTGTAGTGGTCGCCCGATACGAAACCCCAACTTCATCCACGTGACTCGTTGAGCCGGATATTGCCAAGACTTTCATGCCAAGAAATTGCAGCACAACCGCACTCTTGAATTGGCACCAAAACTTTGAGCGCAATCTCAGACGCCAACAACAGTCGATCCTATACCAAGCAGTCTCTGCCATTCACGTCGCAATCATGGCAACCGAGTTGGCAGTTCAGTCCGAGCGCGCTTTCCAGAAGCAACCGCACATTTTCCTCAACCAGAAGTCGAAATCTACCAAAAGCAAGAAGGTCGGCAAAGGTGGTCGAAGATGGTTCAAAGATGTCGGTCTTGGTTTCAAAACACCTAACACAGCCATTGCCGGTTCATACATCGGTATGTTATCGCATATACTACGAGGACGCGTAGAAGAAAGAATGATCTGAAAAGGACAAGTGCTGATGTGGTATATGCAGACAAGAAGTGCCCGTTCACTGGCTTAGTCTCGATCCGTGGCCGAATCCTCACTGGTACTGTCATCTCTACCAAGATGCATCGAACAATTGTTATCCGAAGAGAGTATCTACACTTCGTTCCCAAGTATGCACGGTACGAGAAGCGACACAGCAACTTGGCCGCACACGTTTCTCCAGCTTTCCGTGTTGAGGAGGGCGACAGAGTGACTGTTGGTCAATGCCGACCACTCAGCAAGACTGTACGTTGAAGACAGGATGAACATGAAACAAGCAACTAATATATTGAAGGTCCGATTTAATGTTCTACGCGTGCTTCCTCGACAGGGAAAGTCTGTCAAGGCTTTTTCCAAGTTCTAAGCGAATGCGATGGCTAGTGAAGAGTGGAAGGAGAAAAACATTCCGGTGTCACATCACAAGTTTGGGAATCATGAGCATGGTCGAAAAGGCCAGGAGCATCTAAAACATGTATTTGCAGTGTGCTACTCGCAAGGGTAGTCGAGCATGGAACAAAGTGACTAGGTGGATGGCTTCGTGACTGGTGACCACGAACCACCCTTGTTTTCAAAGCGAATGTCGCAAACGACATGTCACCTCAATCTCAGAAGCATTTCGAACATTTCCGTATGTTCCGTGGAGCACCCTCCAGCTTACTCAGAATTCGTCTTTGAAGGCAAGCAAAGCGTGCCTCAACGAACACGATCAATCCTTGAAACACGGAAGGTATCTCGTTTGATTCTGAGGGCTGATGGACATGTAAACGATCATGTTGTTGTTGAGATTGAATGGCTGCATGTCTTGCTAGCATGTTTTGACGTTGAATGACGGCAGGATCAGTGAATGGACTTGAGCTCATTACCGGTGCAGGAATTGGCTGTTTTGGAGCACGCGGCGAAAGTGGTGTGGCAAGGGCGCGTGGTGACATTGGAAGAGATCCGAACGCAGCGTGGTTCTGACCTATAGGTCGCGGCGTCGCAGGCAGGCCAGGACTTCGAAGAGGCACTGAAACCAATCTTTCATTCAGTGACCCACCGTGCGTTGGATTGACAGCACTGCCTGGCGCAAGACCTTGTGGTGGTCGTGGACTGGCGGGTAGAGGCGTCAGAACCGCAGGTGTGAGATCTGGTTTCTTCTCTTCCACATTTTCCTTAACCTCCGGCAAAGGTGCTGGTGTCTTCTTTGACTTGCTCCTGGCTTCCTGCTCTTTCTTCAAACTCAATTCGCGATCCTGGTCATCCTCTTCTCGAGTTTTGCGCCTGCCTCGAGGCTCGTCGTTAATCTCACGGTTCACATCGTCATCCACGGGTGGTTTGTGGTCAGTCGAGTTCACTGTACTTCGCTGAAGTTGTTCGTTGTTGTTGCTTTGTAGCAAGTTCAAGGGCTTGGGCGTCGCCTTTCGTGAGTGTTGGAAACCTTTGACCGGCTTTTCGTTGAGTGGAGTGGCCTCAGTCAGTGCGAACGTTGGGTGGGTCAAACCAGTAGTCAGAGCTTGTAAACGAGGGCGAGGCGCCGCGTCCAGAGCTGCGGCGGGCATCGTTTCCTCCATCACGATCGCAGGACCAGGAGCGTCAACCGGCGAACCGATGTCTCTTGACATTGATTCTGGAGGTAGATGCTGATCTGAGCTTTCCGGGTGTGGTATCTCCGGCGGCTTTACAGCGCTGTCAGTCTCAGATTGAGACATGTCTCGCGGCTGGGATTGCCATTCCTCCAACTTCCTTCTATAATTGTCTCGATCTTTTGTTGCTCTCTCAAGATCTTTGTTAAGACCCAGCAGTAATGCTCTCTGTTTCTCAACCAACTTCCACAATTGGCTATTTTGGTTGGTTGCATGATTCTTCTCTCTGAGCAAATGTGTTATAAGATTCTCGGCCGATCCTGCGGTCGATATCAAACCCTGGATACTCGACGGACTCGGGTTTCGTGCATCAGTCTGTCCCCTTTGTTGTACTGAGTTTGCAGAGACGGATGAGATGGCTGAATCTATCGAGGACTTTCGCGGCATGTTTTGACGCACAGATTTGGGACTAGAGCCAGGACCGTGTCCTGAACTAACGAAGCTGCTCTCACTGGCGGTTGACACCGCGCCCGACTCTGACGATCGAGCCCTGTCGTTGTTCAAATCTTCATCTGTATAACCTTTCTCTTTACTGGGATCCCTCCCATCACTCGCTTTCTGCAACGTAATCTGGTTATTGGTGTCGTCGTACACTGTGCGCCCAGCTGCTCGTTGCGGTGCGTCTGTGTCTGTGGAGATCCCTGTCTCCAAAACTACTGGTAGAGACCTTGAGTCTGTCCCATCAGTACTCAATGATGGCTTGGTTCTGGACGTCAAATAATCTCTCGGGATGAGTCTGTTGGAAAGGATTGGAACTGACTGTGCAGTCCTGGACTGTCCAGATAAGCCGGAAATGATATTCGAAGGCGAAACGTAGGGAGTGTGCCAGGAAGGACGAATTGAAGGAGTGAAGCTGTCCTTGGAGATCGGATGCGACATGGTGTATGTTTGGTCGAATATTGCTGGTTATCACAATGTATCTCAAAGGCAGTTCAAATGCTGAGACATTCAGCCAGTCACATCACTCATACACAGACCAGCTGTGCTACACAGTGAGAGGCCATTGGCATTGCGCCAGTGGAAAGCGACAAAGTGGTGGTAGAAAAACAGGGACAGAAGATGGCCTGGATTGTCAGTCCAACAGCCGAGTTAGAATAAGCGCCGATAGAAAGTGTAGATAGTGCTGCATTGGTGTTTGTGGGGTACCGAGAGAGTGATGATCTACCCTGTCAGAAGCGGCCTGTGCGGGCGTCGAAAAGCAAAAAGAAAAGCCCGTCAAGGTTAAAATCCAATTCTGGGATCCTTTGCTGAAATGCATTCCACTTCTTCAGTCGATACCTAACATGACTGCCCACTATGCAGGTTCGACTGGGGACGACCATGCCCTCTCAAAGAGACATATCCGTGAGCTGTTAGTGGTGTATCCGGATTTGAAACTACTGGCAGCCATCCTTCATTATCTTTATGGGCTAAGCGAAAGTGGACGAGTTGCTTGATGACTCGGAGCCACGAGGTTCCAACCTCATTGGCTCCGAACCCAAGATTTATGGAGCTCGCATGTATCCGTGCCTGCATCGTTTCCAGTACTTGCTGTCAATCCTGGTTTAACGTTTACCCTTGCACAAATTCTCCGGCCAGTGCTCAGTATGTATCGGCAAGAACGACAAAGTAAAGTGTGCACTGACTATTGCCTGTTGTGTGCATGAGCTTCTTGGGACCCCAAGCGGCCACCGTACTGCACACTATGGTACTGTGACTATTCACTTACATCCGTGTCCATGTTTAGACTACCTGACCACAAACGTTTCAAACACAACTGGTTCTAGCTGCTGTCAAGCATATCGAGCTTGGATCATAACCTCGGATATGCTCTCCGGCCACCAAGGTGTCAAATTGGATCTACTGAAACACGTAAGGGAGCTCATTCAGAGAAATCGTTCATGTGACTTGATACCTCGTAGACCTCTGGACACTAATGGTGATCAGCTATCGCATGGTCTCCACGGTGGAGGTCGCTCATTGTTTGAAAACAACTTACCCCTGTCAGGCTGGGGTACAGAATGGCGCAAGCTGTGCGTGTACCTAAACAGCGGGCTGGCGACCACCTTCAACAACTCCCAATACCATAAGTTGAGCAGTGGGCATCGCAATGAACGAATAGAGCGATTTGAATCACGCGGTTCCTAGTGGCTGTAGTTAGTAGTCACTTAGTTTGGCTTGGGTCATGGAAAAACGGAATATCGATCGTGTTCGTTGAGGCACGCTTTGCTTGCCTTCAAAGACGAATTCTGAGTAAGCTGGAGGGTGCTCCACGGAACATACGGAAATGTTCGAAATGCTTCTGAGATTGAGGTGACATGTCGTTTGCG
>Ga0181467_100207_pt1 | contig 15052 bp, 9 predicted proteins | sample InSIn5gowninarea_2_FD_119079 | JGI IMG/M metagenome (GOLD analysis project Ga0181467, IMG submission 119079) | Clean room microbial communities from NASA Spacecraft Assembly Facility at Jet Propulsion Laboratory, Pasadena, California, USA -... ... | reverse complement strand
CCCAACCAACGCCAACACTCCCACCCCAACCCTCCAAGTCCAGGGCCCCACGCGCGCGCCATGCCCGCCACCCCCGACATGATCGCGCGCCTGCAACTCCGCCAGGCCGAGCTCCTCGCGCAGATCCAGCACCTAGAAGCGCAGCCCGCCTGGGTCCAAGACGACCCCAAATTCGTCCGCAAGAAGGTCGAGCTGGAGAGCACTTATGTGAGTCGTCACCACCACTGAACGCCAAAGATTGCGTTATGTCTGCTTTAGATGCGGGGAAGTAGGGGCTGATAATGGGTAGGGGACTGCGGAGAGGACGTTGGGGAGGATTGAGCCGAGGTTGAAGGAGTAGTGGGGACGGATCTGTTTATCTTTTGCTTCTGCTTCAGTGAGGTGATTGGCGTTCAAGGGGGCTGTGCTGTTGCGGTTAACTGACTGTGCCGAGTCTCGAGTTTGGGGGTTTAGCAATATGTTTCGATCGTGGATTGAGAAGAGAAAGGATAGGGAAAGGTAGGAGTGAACACGCCACGAGAAAAAGTCTTCGAGGTTTTTTTTTACAGGGGGTCGAAAGGGAATAGAGAAGGTGGGATAGGGTGAATAGGTAATGGGAGGTTTCCTCTACGCGGTTACTCGGTAAGGTGTTCTTCGCTCGACGAGGGTATTTCTGCTGAGGCTGGAAGACTGTGAATGTCATTTATGTGAAAGCTTTGTTAAGGAGAGGAGGGGAGGTAGGTGGGGAACCAACCGGTTGTGCGGACAGCTCAGGCGACTGAATGCAATGCAATAGTCTGTGGGAAGGCGTCCGCATGGGTGGTTGTGAGTTGGTATTACATAAGCTATATGAATGATCTTGGTCTCATGGGCGTCTTTCCAGGTCCCAACAATGATGATACAGTGCCCTCCTCCTTTCAAAGATGTCTCACGCAGCCGGAGCTGCAGCCGGTGCCGGAGTCTCCGTTTTCACAGCGGGCGCCGCGGTCGTGCGATCGGGCAAGGGCGTCGTCGGGGTGGCAGGAGCGACCTTAGAAGCAGGCGCAGGCGCAGGAGCCTGATGCGGCGGCTTCTTGCTCATCTCGAGGAACCGCCGCGGCACACCCGCGGCAGGCGGCATGCCCAGGAAGCCCTTCCCGCCCATGCTCTCCAGCGGCTTCGCTCTCCCACCTACGTAACACCCCAAGTCGCCACTCCAGACGAACCCTCCGCCCACGACCCCCCTCAAGACGCCGAACGCCCGCGCATCGCGGTACGCAATCCCCGTCTCCGGGTCGCGGTAGCGCGCCACCGCGTTGGTGACGGCGCACAGCGGCTTGACGGGCTTGATGGCGGCGTCGTGGGCTTCCCGTGCTTTTTGTGTCTTGGCGGCTTGTGCAGCTAGCATGTTGGACACGAAGAGCGCCGCGTCAGGCTCGGACCAGTGGAAGAGGGTTCTGCACAGCTGCACCAGCGCGGCGCGGTCTTTGTCCTTGAGCTGCGAGGCGACAGTGCGCGCGCGCGACGAGGTGGGTGGGGCGTCGAGGTTGGGGAAGGAGGAGAGGATCAGGAGGTTGCGCATTGCGCGGCGGATTACTTTGCGGCGTGGGGGTGGTGCGGGAGCCTGGGGCTGGGGCCGCTGGAATTGGGAGAGCAGAGCCTGTGGGCCGATGTTGGAGTTGCCTTGGATGAGGAGGGGGTCGGCAAGGGAGGTCGGTGTGTACGGCGGGAATGGCTGCGGTTGAGAGAAGGGGGTTGGAGGGAGGTCGGAGGGTAGTGTTTGGTTCAGTTGATTCTGCGTAGAAGCGTACTGGTCGATGCCGAAGAGGAAGGAGTCTTGGTTCTGCGGCGGGGCGAACATGATGTTGTTGCTATTGTAGGAGCCCATGAAGACGTCGCCACCCATAAAGACGTCGCCGTTGGCGGCCTGTGACCCAGGTGCCCATGGCAGCTGCCCGTGCGCGTCTTGCTGCAGTGACTGCGAAGCGGGGACGGAGAACATCTCTGGCGAGCTCATGGGCGGCGGTTGGTGGCCTTGGGTCTCCCCACGCGGTGTCTGTGGGTCAACAGGGGCTGTCACGGCAGGCTCAGCAATGGCTGGTTGGGTAGTCTCGGGCTGCGGTTCAGCTGTTGGTTCTTTATTGAGCTTCTCCTCCAAGTAGTCAAGACTGGGCGCGTCCTTGCCCGTGTACTTCAGCTTGTCGTCGACAAAGATGGCCGGCCCGCTGTAGTAGCGGATGAAGGGCCCATCCATCTGGCGGTTCTTGAGGGCGTCGATCTTGGCCTGTCTTTCGGCGGCTCGCGCCTCCTCGGCCTCTTCCCACCTGTGCAGCGTCTTCTTGTTGATCCTCTCCTGCCGCGCAGCTTCGGCCAGGCGCTCTGCCTGGGTCAGCGGCGGCGCCTCGTCCTTCTTCTTGCGGGCTTCGGCGGCCTTCATCATGGCCAATGTGTCGTCTCGCCGCCGGTCCTTCTCCTGCAGCTTTGCCAGCGTGCTCTCCTTGTTGGCCACCGTCTGCCGCCGCGACGACGTGCGTACAGGGCCGTCCTCCTCAGTGGGAATCCACGAGGCTCTCTCAGACTTCTTCTTGGGTCGCGCGGGCGCAGACGCAGACGCAGACGGCGTGGACGTGGTCTCGGTCGCAGAAGGATCGATCTTGACGCGCTTGCGCGCAGCGGCAGCAACACGTGCGGTGAAGGGATTGGTCGCTGTCTTGCGCTTCTTGATGCGCTCGCGCCTCTCCGCTTTGCGCAGCTCCTTCTCGCCCGCCTCGTCGTCGGCCGCGTCGTCGTCCTCTTCCGACGACGACGAGTCCATGTTGTAATCCTCGGCCTCATTCACGTCGCCGCCCTGGAAGTCTTCTTCGTTTGCAGCCTCCTCCCACTCCTCTCCCCACTCCTCCTCCTCGACCTGCTTGGCGAGCAGTGTAGACATGCGGTTGCCAGCATTCGACCGTCGAGCGCGCGACGTGACCATGAGAGCAACGGGCGCCTCGTCTGCGCTCGCCTCTGCGTCGTTGTCGCGCGTCTCTACACCATCGTCACCGTCATTGCCGCCCGTCTCGGCATCATCGTCGGATGCGCCAGACTCGCCGTGGCGCGCGTCGTCGTGGTGCCCGGCTGCAGGCGCATCGTCGACCACCATGGGTGTGGTTTCGGGCTCGGCAGACATTGCAGCGACAGCGACAGCGACAGCGACACCAGCAGCGCGCGGGGCAATGCAGGCGCTGAGATGGGCCTGAGATGGGCCGCGGCGATGGCTTGCGCGCTGGACAGCGTTCAGTTCAGGGATCGCGCGGCGACTTCTGGCGGGATTCCAGATTCTGGCAGGCTTCCATGAATGCCTTCGATGCACGTCGTCCTGGGATGGGTCTGGCGCGGTGCTGTCGCTGGTTATGCCGTGTGTTTCACGTGCACCCAGAAGTGTGGAGCGGGTGCAGGTGAAAGTGCACAGTGCACACGCCAAACCGACCCGCGTAGCTACAGACCACGGTGCTGGATGACGCGCCCACGCCGGCCGCCCAGCAGAGGCCCGCGCCAAGTGCCGGAGATCGCTACGATGGTACCTTTACCTATCTAGAACTTAGAAGTGCCTATCGCCCTCAGACACTTGAAACATGGCGCCAGTCTGGGATTGACAACGGTCTGTGCCGCCTAGTCCCCATTGGTCTGCCCGCTGGGCTAGCAAACACGCTCGCAGACGGCATCGTGGCAGACGCCGCACTTGCTTCTCGAAGTTTTGGAGGCCATGTTTCAATTAGCATCCTGGTCGTCTGTGTATATGCGTGCAACGCGGAGGTGCATACAAGTTCTCCCTATTTGCGTTGGGTGCCACGGACGGCGCTGCCTTCTGCGGTGTGAGCCTTGAGGTGGGCACTGCTGAACAATTCGTATTCTCGTGCGGACACAGCCTTCACGCTGCCATTCATCGCCCTTGATGCAAGATGCCGATGCATTTTTGCGCGCACTTATCGGCATTAGGCCAATGAGGACACATGGCACGGCTGCTCAGCCTGACTCCACGTCAGATTGGAGGTGCGACGCGCCTCTGAACGTTTCAGTTCGGCCTACTAACCATCCCCGCGGGCCAACCAGGGAGAGGCTCACAGGAGGATGGATGCAGAGGACACAACACACTGCGAACCCCCTATTGCTGTTGCTGCAACGGCGGGATGGGCGACGTAGCTCGCGTACAGCTGCTGCAGGCAGTGCGAGACGAGAGCGAGCAATAATTTCAGATAGTCCATGCCCGCGATCTCCACGGCATCGCACTGAGCACCCGCAGTGGCCTCAGCTTGTTACAACTCAATACGTATTCGTGGTGGTGAACGTGCCCTCGTGCTAGCGCATCTGCAAGTTCGAAGTTCGAAGTTGGCCCTCTTCATTAGCGAGACCAAGACCGAACTTCATCACCTCACGCACCGTCTCGTCTGCGCCTCCTCGCCATCGCCGCTGCTGCTGGACTGCCATCTTTTCTGATGAGCGCTTGTGTCTAATCAGATCGACTCTGTTAATCCCCACGTATCTTTCCTTCCTTCTTCTCCAGCATCTTGCACCTTGGCAGGGCTGTTTATTGCACCAGATCCGCCTGTCCCCAGCACCGACGCGCTTTACTGCGACCAGCGGCTTGCAAGACACTCCTTTTGGCGCCCGTCTCCTTTATAGACCGCCCCCTCGTCTCTCGTCCCTCGTCCCTCGACTCGCTGTGAGCCTGCTCGACCGCGAGCCCCAGCAGACCCCGCATAGACGAGCACCGCAGCCCAGCACCCGCCGAACATACTCGAAAGAGCCGTGTTCGCTGCACCACACTGCGCTCGCTGCACTGCACTGCTCCACCTGCACACGACGCATCGCCGGACTGGGTCCCAAGGGCGTATCTGCTTGAAAGCCCCTTGCACAGGCCTGCATCTGCATCTGCATCCATCCATCCAGCGCCCACGCCCACGCCCACGCGCTGCTTGCTTGACCTACTTGGCCGGTACCAACCACCTGCGCACCCCCGCCAACCGTCCCATAGCTCCCACTCAGTCGAGAGACAGCTCTGTAATCCATAATGGCTCCGACTTCGCGCCCCGAGCAGCACATCAATTCGGCATATCTGCCCCAGCTAAGCTCCAATGCCCCGCATTCAGCCTCCTCCAGCGGCGCTGCATCGCCCGTAGAGCCTCCATCAGGCGGTCGCTTCCCCTCCAGCACTTCCAACCCGCTGGGAGCCGCGGCAGCTAGCGCACGCCTTGGCTCCGGATCCCCTTCGCATGAATTCAGCGGTCGTCTATTTTCCAAACGGTTTGTCGCACCACTGAAACAATATGTCATCCTGGCTAACGTGGAACGCCAGTGCACGCGAGATTCAAGCGCAGGAAGGCCTGACTCCACAAATGTGGGGACCCCCTACCAGCGGCAACTCGACGCCATTGCGTGAGACCATCCCGGAGTCTCCCAGTGGTGACAGCTTCCCTGACTTCAACCAAGCCATGCCTGAGACCACGTCAGCCTCTCAGACATCTACCCGTCGTGCCCGCGCCGGCACACTGCCCTCACGCTTCTCTCCCTCTGCAGCACCTGGCGGCTTAATGTCTATGTCCTCATCCTCCCTCCTGCCCAAGACCTCCCGCCCTACACCCTCCACAAGCCCCTTCAAGCAGCCCGGCACGCCCACCGAGTCCAGCGGAGGCTTCGCTGCACCAGGCTCTACCAACGCTGCGGCTAAATCGGTCTTGCTGTCTCGTCTTCGCGCTGGCTCGATGCCTCAACGCCCTGGCTACCTGCCGCCCTCGGTCTCTCCCTTCGGCAACTCCCTCTTCTCGACTGGCTGGACAAGCAACCGTGAGCGCAGCAGCACCCTGCAGAGCATTGCTTCGCAGCCTTCCAATGGACCTGGCTCTCCACAATCGCACTTTTCCCGCGAGTCGCTTGCTGATACTGATGTCAAGACTCTCGACTATCTCGGTCTTGTAGACACCCCTCAGCCTCAACGTGCCCAACTGGCACCCTCTGACATCGAGCTCCTTCTCGAGAGCCAGAGGAACGCCAACGGCCAGACCATGAACAGTGCCAACCGCTTCCGCTCGTACTCGGTCAATGCTAAGGAGAAGTATGCTGAGGACGAGGATGAGATGGACCAGTTTGGCAACTACAGCGGTGCTATGACCCCTGCTGAAGCCAATGCTCTGATGATCCACGAGGCTGTTCGTCAGCACAACTTGGAGGTCCAGGCTTTCGCCAACTACGCGTCCAACGCCCGTCCTCGTGCAAGGACTGCCGGTGTTCTGGACGCTCCCCAGCAGAGGTTGATGCGCAGCTACATGCCGACTCGTCTCGGCGCGTCTGACTTGACCGAGGATGCCGAGTACAACCTTACTGAGGCCGTCAAGGGTCTTCATCTGCGCAACGCACATGAATCGAGCGCGAACCTCGGCGATGATGGCACCCTCGAAGGCCCGACTAGGTCCCTCTGGCTGGGCAACATTCCCTCATCTACAACCGTCTCATCCCTCAATGTCATTTTCAACACATTCGGATCGATTGAGTCGACTCGTGTGCTGACCCACAAGAACTGCGGTTTTGTCAACTTCGAGAGCCTCGAGAGCGCTGTACAGGCCAAGTCTCAGCTGAACGGCAAGGAGATCTTCCCTGGAGCCGGGCCAGTTCGCATCGGCTACGCTAAGATCCCCAGTGCGGCTGCTACGCCTGGCCACAACGGTATCTTCCCCTCGCCTAGTCCCGACCCGCATGCCAAAGCTCAGGCGGAAGGTGCAGCCGCCCACAACACTACGAAGGCCAACACTGCCAGCTTGGCCACAGCCAACGCTCCCCTCGTCACTCCTGAACTGAGTGACATCCGTACCGATATTGTACAAATTGTGAAAGATTTGGGTGCATCGGACGATGACCAGGGCAGAATTAGCGCACAGGTGGAAGCTGCAATCCAGTACAACAGCTACGTCGACGAGATCCCTGCTGTTGAGGAGCCAAGCCACACTCGTGTCCACGACGCTCCTAGACTGCGTGAGATCCGCAAGCGGATCGACAACGGCTCGTGCTCTGCTGAGGAGATCGAGTCCATTGCCATGAACATGCTTCCTGAGATTGCTGAGCTCTCTTCCGACTACCTTGGAAACACCGTTGTTCAAAAGCTGTTTGAGCACTGCTCTGAGCCCACCAAGGAGGCCATGCTTCGCGAGATCGCTCCTCACCTCGCCAAGATCGGTATTCACAAGAACGGAACATGGGCCGCGCAGAAGATCATCGATGTGTCCAAGTCGATGCCCATGCAGAGAATGGTGGTGGATGCGCTCCGACCCTACGCAATGGCCCTGTTCCTCGACCAGTTCGGTAACTATGTCATGCAGGGCTGCCTCAAGTACCAGCATCTCAACAACTTTATCTTCGAGGTGATGCTTGGTCGGCTTTGGGACCTTGCACAAGGCCGCTTTGGAGCTCGTGCTATGCGTGCTTGTCTGGAGAGCCACTTCGCGAGTAAGGACCAGCAGCGTACAGTCGCTGCTGCAATTGCTCTTCACAGCGTCCAGCTTGCCACAAATGCCAACGGTGCTTTGCTATTGACATGGTTCCTCGACACCTGCACTTTCCCCAGGAGGCGCACTGTCTTGGCTCCCCGCCTGGTTCCCCACCTTGTCCACCTCTGTACTCACAAGGTCGCTTACCTCACAGTTCTGAAGATCATCAACCAGCGCAACGAGCCCGAGGCGCGAGACATTATTCTACAAGCGTTGTTCTTCTCGCCGAACGACCAGGTGCTGGAAGAGATTCTCTCCGACCAGAACTGCGGCGCTACCTTGATCTTCAAGGTACTCACCACGCCTTTCTTCGACGAGAAGATTCGTGCAGAGGTCGTGCAGAACGTCCGCAACGTCCTCGTCCGCATCAAGGCCCAGCCTCAGCAGGGCTACAAGCGTCTTATGGACGAAGTAGGTCTCTCCACCCGCGGCGGTCCAGGCAATCGCGACTCATCCACCACCCGATCGGCATCGAGGGATAGCTCGCAGATCGAGCCCAGGGGTTTCTACGGAGCCCCCGCACCTGGCTTCGACCCAGTTGGCCTCCAGCGCACCTCCAGCATGGACTCGAACGGCTTTGACCAGTATGGCATGGGACCTGGTGGACCCATGTACATGCCCAACATGCAAGCTATGAACGGCCAGCAGCAGATGCAGTACCAGCAGCTGCTCGCCCGTCAAGGCCAGTTCTATCCACAGATGAACAACGGCTTCCAGCCCCAGATGGACACCTACCGCAACGCCTCTCCAGTTGCCGCTCCCGGCTTTACTGGGTCGCCGATGATGCAGCCTGTCAACCTTGCGGGTCAGGGCATGCCACCCGGCATGGGTGCCCAGATGTACCCTTACCAGATGTACATGCCCCAGCAGCAGCAACAGCAACAGGCTGCTGGAGGTGGTCAGCGCCGTGGTCGGGTAAGCAGAAATGCGTCGCCAGCGCCGGGTGCTAGACGCTAACGTCTCTCGCAGAGATAGTATCGTCTCACTTTGGCGGCTCGCAGCCTCTATCGTTGCTTCGCAGCATCGCTCTATTCTTGTCTATTGTTTCATGTCTTCTCAAGCGAGCGGATAAAGCGGTATAACTTGATCGTCCCGTCTCCTTTGTATACGACTGCTACTTGTTGGAGAGAGGGAGCTGGCCTGCCTTGTGTCTCTTAAACTCACGACGTGCATGCTCTCTTCTTGGAACAACACAGACGCCCGAAGACGTCCGCTACGTCGCTCGCTATATTTGCATGCGCATGGCTTGGGGTTCAGCAGGCGTTCTCACACCTCCATCTTCTTGTACCTTAGTTCTGAGTCAGTGGGCTCGGGCAACGACTCACTTGTTGCATCTCTACATGCTGCTAAACGGCGCATGGACGAATCTATGTATGGTTATAGGCAGACGGACGATACATGTGGTCCTCACGTGGTAGGGTGCGCCGGCACCTAACTTCACGACCAAGGGGCGCAAAAGTAGCTCACGATTTGACTTTAGAAATTGGGCTTGGTGTTTCTTTCTCATGTGTCGTTGATTTGGGGGAAGATCTGGCGGTATAGGGCAACAGCATGGATAGAGATCAATGCGCCCTCTGGCGTTGTAACATTACTATACGCAGAATTGATTCCTTTCTATTGATCCCTCACGGCTCGCTCGGCTCTCCCAAGGTTGCATCTCGCGTTCATGCTCGGCCGAAGCTGCATATTCCAGACCTTCGTAGAGAGCGGAGCAAGAGGCTCAACAGCGTCACATCCACGGCGTTCCGAAGCTTCGTGCCCGGATAAGCACTATCAGACCCGTGCAACCAATCAGCGATGGAGTATGGTCCCTGACCTACGTCATTGCTGTAACAAGAGCTCCGGAGGTCAGGAACCCCAACAGCACCGTCATTGTGGGCAGGCGCAATATAACCATCGCGACTGCACAAGCTACCTTTTTGTCACATATCTACGAGTTTGATACCCAGTTCCTTTATTATTCCTTCTTGCTACTTGCGACGCGCCAGGATCACGCGACGTCATCGACAAACACTAGAACACGACCACAAGCAATTGAATCCACACACGATACAATGGCCGACAAGCTTGGTTCCCTCAAGCCTCAGAAGAAGATCGAGCTGTACTCGGGCAACTACTTCGCAGCATGCACACTCGGCGGCATTATTGCGTGCGGGCCCACGCACACCATGGTCACTCCTCTCGATCTGGTACGCATACACATATACATAGCTGCGGCGCCAACAACCCTCCGCGCACGCAATCACTGACGAGATAACCAGGTCAAGTGCCGCCGTCAAGTCGACTCTAAGCTGTACAAGTCGAATGCGCAGGCATGGAAGCTGATTTACGCAAAAGAAGGGCTGCGCGGCGTCTTCACTGGGTGGGCGCCCACATTTGTCGGCTACTCTCTACAGGGCGCGGGCAAGTACGGCTTCTACGAAGTCTTCAAGTACCTCTACGGCGAGAAGTTGGCCCCCGGCGCCCCCAAGACGGTGGTCTTCCTTGCGGCGTCCGCCTCCGCCGAGTTCCTCGCTGATATCGCGCTGTGTCCGCTCGAGGCCATCAAGGTGCGCATGCAGACTACCAACCCGCCGTTTGCGCGCAACCTGAGGGAGGGCTGGAGTAAGGTCGTCGCTCAGGAGGGCATTGGGGGTCTCTACAAGGGCTTGTACCCCCTGTGGGCCCGCCAGATCCCGTACACCATGGTCAAGTTCGCGACCTTCGAAGCCACTGTGTCACAGATCTACAGCTTTTTGGGCAAGCCGAAGGAGTCGTATAGCGGGCTACAGCAGACAGGTGTCTCGTTTCTGGGTGGTTACATTGCAGGTGTTGGGTGTGCGGTCGTGTCTCATCCTGCCGGTACGTTCATTTATACCTGTTCCCCACATTCCCAAGTCCCAATACTAACGTCATGTCAGACGTCATGGTATCCAAGCTCAACAGCGACCGCAAAGCCGGCGAGGGCGCAGGCCAAGCCATCTCTAGGATCTACGGCAATATCGGCTTCCGCGGCCTGTGGAACGGCCTGCCCACGCGTATCTTCATGATCGGCACGCTCACTGCGTTCCAGTGGCTCATCTACGATTCGTTCAAGGTTTCGCTCGGCTTGCCCACTACAGGTGGTCACTAAGTAGAGGTCCCTTCTGGCTAGAGGTGTAGAGTTTAGATCTTTCTCTTCCAAGACTAATCCGCTAGGCGATGGTGTTTCGGAGTTTGAGCGCTGATAGCCGTCAGCGCTTGAGGTATTGATAACATGTTCCATACGAATCTCTTATACCATTTTAAATACCTTATTCTTTCCTTGTGACATCGGTTATGACCGCTGTAACGCCGTGTATCAAACGGTAACCCACATCAGGACTGATACCAAGACCAAGGTCAGCAGCAGCGCACCCGCAAGCCAACGCCACCATCCTAAGCTCCAAACCATCCATTCTTAAAAAGCAAATAGTAGTTCCCCTGACAAAACACCAGACAATTTGGGAGCTCTGCTTCTCCAAACACCTCAAACACCTCCTCAGGCACCAATCAACCTTCCAACCCGCGTCACCAGTGTATATTCCCAGCCCCTGCCCCACACCTCCTCAGTCTTTCAGCTAGGGGCGGATCTGTCCTAAATGCCTCTCCGCGGTTCTTCGGCCTACATCAGCGTGTTGCGCGCTTTCTCTGGAAGCGAGGTAACACTTTAGGTTCTCGGCATTCAGAGGGGAAGGCTCTGGTGTGTCTGACCTTGCTCTCGAGGTCTTAGCCGTCACGACAGCTTGGGTGAGTGGTAAAGCACGATCTAAAGTTTGAGGTGCAGCGTCTTGCCAAGGCCGGGGATGTGATCTAATTTCTCTTTCACATCACCCTGCTACGCTGAGTATCCATCATTTATCACACCGCGATATATCAGCTTCAAAGAGATAGCCTGTACATTCTTCTCATCTGCCTTCGCACATCCAGCCGAGCGAATGATAACCATACAATCATTCTGATCAACATGGATATTTTCTTGTCAGAAGGGGTTGGGGGTCCTATAAGTTCAGCAACGCATTAAAGCTTTATCCACGATACTATAGGTAATCTTGGTCCGCTCTGTACCAGCCAAATCATCATGGATTTGCGCTTAATTCAGAATTGAAGATACAACAGGTCGCTGATTCATAGCTACAGATATGGGAAATCTCTCAAAGAGATCGGAGAACCCAGAACCACCAAGGCCACCAAAACTGCCAGGTTAATAAAATAGTGATCAGTTGCTTATCACGACCGACTTGAGGACTTCGTATCACAATCAATTTGTTTATACAGCTACCTCACTACCTTTCTCGTTATTCAAAAGTCTTCCTTGCTATCCAAGAGTCAGCATAAACCACCTTTCTCATTTTTTGTGAGTGGCGTGACAGCAACAACAACTCAAGAGTAGAAATCTACCTTCCCCTTCATCACCTTCTTCTTCGGCTCAGCCTCCAACATCATCTCCTTCTTCTTCTCAGACTCATCCTCATATTTCATCCCCACTAGCATCAACTCACCTGCTACAGCCGCAAGCTTATTCCTCAGAATTCGAACGTACACAGACATTCGGCGGTGGTCCACATCATAGTATCGGCCAGTCGCTTCATTGTAGAAGGCGAGGTTGCGGTCGTGTTGCAACCGTGCGAATTCGTCGATATCGGCATCGAGCTGCTCGTAGCGTGCGATCAGACGAAGCAGCTCAGGGGCGTTTATCTCGTAGATTTCGATTAGCTGGCGGACTTCCCGAACGTGCATGAGGTCGAAGGGGTCGTTGCGCGGGGCCATGATCAAGGATTTGGGTGGTGGCGGGTTACTCGATGCGTGACTGGGCGCGACTGTGTATCAGTTGGTTGCAAGATTGTGGTGGGATCGAAGCGAAAGTAGTTATGTAGTGGGGAGAAAGCATGGATGCGTAGAGGAAGGACATGGGAAGAAGACACAGGAGGGGAGTGAAAAACTAAAGGTGGCCTGCTTCACTTGTGAGCTACATTCTGTACGCTCATTGGGGGGTTGGTGGGTGATGTGAAGTGCGTAGTGAAAATATGTAAGGAGGAAAGGTGTAGTTAGAAAAGAAATAGGATTGTTGTCAGTGGTGTACCTTGCGGTCTCTACGCCTTCGTTGTTGAGATATCGTATTGTAGAAACCATTCTCGCGAGGTTCGGAGATCCTGGTACACAGACTCATCGAACACCCGTAACTGAGTTCCTTCGATGGCAATCGTCCTGACAAAGCGAACAGTCCATCTCCATCTTCAACCCCTCACCAACTCACTTCTTCAGCTTCGTGATCATGCGTTCCAATAGCCTCTCCACAACTCTCAGTCTCGAATCAGCTCATTACTGCGCACTGCCAAGATTAAAGGGGCGGGGCTCTGAAGAGATGTTTGTAGGGATGATACTGTATTAGCTATCATTTACTGACCAAGAAGGCGACTGCATTATTTCAGCGACATTTTCACCGATCACCTCCCACAAATTGTAGCTCCGCCATCGAAAATAAGAACGAATGATTCACCAACAACAGATTGAACAATCAAGCTATATTCCAGCAGCATAGTGTCTAGAGCTAAAGGAGTTTGCTGACATGGGATATGCATTTCCCAAAAGCGGCTTAGTCAAACTATGTGAATGTTCGTGATCTCCGCGGAGTTATCTCGGTGACTGATCTCCTTCCCGACAACGCCTTTGTACCCAGTAAGGTTCCTTGAAAACAGTCGTATAGCGCATTTTCGGTGAACTATCATCGCCGGATATGTCCATAGGCATGCTTATACAGGGCAAATTGTAACATTGAAGCTGATACGCTAATGACAACGGAACTATTCCCGCGCACGATGGTATCTAACAATAACGACCATGTCCGTCCAAAGGGTCTCTGCAAGTTGGTCTAGCACTAGATACCCTACCCCGCATATCCTTACCTCCTAGGTCCTTGGCCAAGATAGCCTAATAAGATGTGCCTATTCTGCACGCAGCTTTTAGATTCAGTTGGAATACCCAACTTCAGAATTTCGGGGCGCAGAACACGATCCCATATCAAACAACCAGCTCAGCCAACCATGTCGCCAGAAGAACCGCTTACCCTCATCTCCGCCACACCCTCCCCCTTCGCCCGGATGAACCGCATCGCCCTAAAAATGAAAGGCATCCCATTCGTACTCCAAAACGAGATACCATGGGAATCCAAAACCCAAACACCCAAACACAACCCTTTGGAGAAGCTCCCCATTCTACTCTTTCCGGAATCTGACCCACGTTCGCCTGTCTACGAAAGCGCGCACATCCAGACCTACATCGTCGAGAAGTACGCCGGCAAAGGTCCAAGACTACTTCCCGGTGATCTGGATGGCGATCTGCTAGCCAAGCAGATTGTAATTCTATGCGTCGGGTGTATGGACGCTATGGTGCTGCTGCGGTGGGAAGGGCGCCGCGAGCCGGAGCAGCAGAGCAAGATGTGGATGGATAGGCAGAGCAGGAAAGTGGAGGGGGCGATGCGCGCGTTTAATGAGTATGTTCTTGCTGCTGAGAAGAAAGGAAGAGAATTCGTAGTGGGAAAGGAGTTGACGATTGCGGATATCGCGGTTGTGTGCACGGTGGGGTTTATTGAGTTTGGGCAGATGAGGCAGGGGTGGAGGGGAGAGTGGCAAGAACTGTCAAGGTACTTTGATAGAGTAGATGGGATGAGAGCGTTTGCTGAGACGAGACCGGTGATGTTTAATTTAACGGAGAAGGTGGTGTAACAATCACATGGCGCAGTGCAAGAAATGAACAAGAATCGATGGGGTTTAAAAGACAATCCATTAACAACCTGGGTCTAAACACACATACTCACACAGCGCGGGACCAGCCCGTTCTCCTACCCCAGATCCATCTCGAAGCTCCCACACAAAGAGCGGCACCATCCCTCTTCTCGATCTACTTCTCACACAGAGAGCGGTCCCAGCCCGCTCTCCCACCCCTCTCATTGATTACCCAGCAAGATATCCCACATCGCCCGCCCCATATCCCCCACGCCCTTCCCCTGAGTCATAATCCACAACCACCCTGCCATTTCACTACCCTCGTCCACATCAGGAAACCCTTCATACACCAACCGCACAGTCTCCACATGCCACGCCAGCCAGCTCTTCATCCGCCTATAGCCCTGAACCCCATGCTTAGTCTCCAGCTCCTTCACCATAGCCTTGACCTCCGTGTACGCGAAGTTCTCGGGGGAAGGAGGGTAGCGGCACAGGGTCGTGAGTGAGGCGAGCGAGTGGATGAGGTGGCGTACGGGGAAGGTGAGCTTAGCGGAGATGGCGTCGTGGGTAGCTTCGTCGACGGTGTCAGTGGGGGAGGAGAGGGTGTTCAGGGACATCAGGTTCGTCCAGATGCTCAGGCTGTAGAGCGTTGATGAGGAGGGGGGAAGTACGGCCCACGCTAGTTCGAAGGCTTGGGCTCGTGTAGAAGTCATGGTGTGTCTGTGTGGGGATGGTTGTGTGAGACTGGTTGTGTGAGACTGGTTGTGTGAGACTGGTTGTGTGAGACTGGTTGTGTGAGACTGGTTGTGTGAGACTGGTTGTGTGAGACTGGTTGTGTGAGACTGGTTGTGTGAG
>Ga0181467_100814_pt1 | contig 15081 bp, 11 predicted proteins | sample InSIn5gowninarea_2_FD_119079 | JGI IMG/M metagenome (GOLD analysis project Ga0181467, IMG submission 119079) | Clean room microbial communities from NASA Spacecraft Assembly Facility at Jet Propulsion Laboratory, Pasadena, California, USA -... ... | reverse complement strand
ATCAACGTCTACAAATGCGTGGGTAACCATGTTTTGTTGACCTGTCTTCTCTTGTATTTGAATGATGCTTGCGGAGGCTGAGCAAGCTTGTTCTTCTTGATACGAGGTATGCGTTCAACGTCGATGTGCTTCTCTGGGTCTGGCTCCTTTGCATTCTGCTTGGCTTCCCGCTTCTTCTGCCGAACCGACTTTCGATTCGCATTAAGCTTCTGTAACTTCTTTGCTGTTTCCAGCCGTAGTCTGATTCTTGCTGATGGCTTCCGCTTTCTGGTACTGCCCGTGGGGGTGTTGTCTTCTACAATCTAGTCATCCTGGTCAGCCAGTCAGTACTAGTGACACCTGTCTCGGGGCATAACTCACCTCCCTCGCAGCTCTCCTGCGTAATCGTCGAGGGATTTTCTTAACATTGTGACTTGCTGTTCTGCGTCTCATATGTCGCGGGACGATCTGAAATGCTCGTTGAGTGAGTGCATTTCGAGACTTCTTCATACTCTGCTCAAGCGCAGCAATCTCAAATTCGCGAGCTTTGACGAATGAGCCAATGTTGAGCTCGCCCGTGGTTGAAAGAGCCGCATCTGCAGTCTGAGACGGTATTGCTCGTGCATCTTTGCTTTTCTGTCGCTTCCGTGCCTGTGCTGGCGTTCCGGGATGATTGTAGTCGATCTTACGTTTTTGTCCCGCTGCTGGAGGCATATCGAAATATTTCAGTTCTTGTTACATGTTTACATGCACGCATTGTAGACGTTGATAAAATCGAGTCGGGAAATTATGAAACGCGAAAAAACGCGTCGGTAATGAAACGGCCTTGATGGATTGTCTGATCACATACCTACTTTGCACGTCCCATTGTCGAGATTACTGATTGGAGTAGTTAGAAGATGTATTCGCTTTCTAATAATCTACACACGTCTCCAAAGCGCGAAGAGGAGGGACAGAGGGAGCTTGTAGTCCCGTTCACCACGTCTCGGACATTGTTTGCAGTGACCGAGGATGGCATCTTACTGTTAACACCAGCGCAGCTTGTACAATAACTCGGTGCACATCTCGCCATAGCACACCATTTTTCTGCTCGCGTGTTCAGCGAAACTATGCTTTGCCATTTCTCAGCTTTTGGTCCGAGGCTCGGCGGACAACTCATTCGTCCCGCCATTCATAGCGGGGCTCTTCGGCTTCCGCCTCACAGGTTGTCATATCACTCTCAAGTCCTGCAGAAAATAGTACCCGACCGGTGCAACACCAACATTAGCAGGATTAGAAATAGGCCTTCAGTTGACGACAAACGTCTATACACTTCGAAACAAACATCGACTTCTAGAACCTACACAACTACTAACAAAAATATGACTGCATTAAAGGAAGGAGACTCCTTTCCTGAGGGAGTCGAGTTCTCGTAAGTCTTTTATTCTACCGACTCCACAACCACTTGGTAGCTGTATCATACACGGCACCCTCACAATAGAGAAAGACCCAATTCAATATCCTATAGACACCCTGACGGCAACACCTCCTGAAACACCTTCCAAACCCTTCTCTTCCACTCTCTCACCCACCCATTCTAACTCCCCACCCCACCAACCAGGTACGTCCCCTACTCCCCCGACCACGCCTCCCCCACCTCCTGCGGCATACCCATCAAGTACGCCGCCTCGCAAGAATTCTCCAACAAAAAGGTCGTCCTCTTCGCCGTCCCCGGCGCCTTCACCCCAGGCTGCTCAGTCCGCCATCTCCCCGGCTACATCGAACACATCGAAACAATCCGCGGCGAAAAGAAAGTGGACATCGTCGCTGTCCTCGCGACAAACGATGCCTGGGTCATGAGTGCGTGGGGCAAAGTCAATGGGATCAAGGATGAGATTCTGTTTTTGAGTGATACGGATGCGAAGTTCTCGAAGAGTATTGGGTGGGATCGGGATGAGGGGAGGAGGACGGCTAGGTATGCTATGATTATTGACCATGGGAAGGTTGTTTATGCGGAGAAGGAGCCTGGACGGGATGTGACGGTGAGTCTATTGTCTTTTCTTTCTCTTCCTCTTTTTCGTACTACCTTCTGTATGTTGGTGTGTATACGTATGTGCTGACGTTGGATCAAGGTTTCCGGTGCACTTGCTGTGCTATCGAAGCTGTGAGGTAAGGCGGTTGGATAAACATCACTCTAGGTATGGTCCTGTCCAGAGATGAGGTTTTGGCCGTAGTCTGCAAGGGAAGATGACCGCAACCCTTAGGCAGAACAACAAATATAGATATGATACACCTGTTCCATGCTTCTGCTTCGCGTACCTACACAACACTATCCCGTCGGATGTCTACAAGGGTGATTACATTCATTGTCCACAAGTACTTATGGTGAAGGTACCTGAAGCGCAGACAAATACGCAACGTTTAATCAATCAGGACACGAAAACAAATACAGTACGAGTGGCTGGTAATGCGTTGAATAAATCAAATCAGATTCAACTAAACAGCTATGCAAAAAGGGGGGTATCTCTATCCTATCTCTCTCACCGTCTTCCACTTCTCTCCATTTCTCTCCGTGTTCGACTCAGTCAGGTTTACTCTTTTGAGTCCGTCTCATATGCAAGTACCGCGTGAGCAGTGAATTGTGGTTCTGTCTTTGCCCTTGCATGGCATGATCCGTTTCTTCTATACTGTACAGTTGTGACGTTCCGTGTGACGATCAGATCGATCCTCTTCGCACTTGAGTTCCAGCTCTATATCGCATAATTCTCCGCATGCAAAAAAATCTCATCCCGATTCGGATCCGTCCAAACCAACCTCTGCAAATCCGCCACCGTCCTCGCAACATCGCATCTCATTTCCGGCGGGCCACAAACATAAATACACGTCCGTCTACTAAACTCACCACTCAAATTCCTCAACATGTACGGTATGTCAGGTCTGCCATATTCTGTGCGCCAGCCGTCATTGCGACGGGCAGTATACATTGACATGCGATTCGAGTTGGGGAGGGTGGAGATGGGTGTTGTGGCGGAGCGGAGGGTGTCGTCGGGTTGTGGGGCGTGGGATGGAGCGGGTGCGGTAGGTGGGAGTGTGCCGGGGAGGAATGCGAAGCGCATGAGGGATTTTTGGAAGGTGGTTGGGGTTTGGGGGAAGCCGAAGTCGAAGGCTGAAGAGGTACGTTTGTCGTCGTCTGTGGGAGCTTGTGCGTGGGTTGAGAATGCGAAGTCGTTTGTTGATACGCTTGATCTTTGCTGAGCGGATGCACGGTGTTGATGGTAGAGCTTCTCGGTCTGAGTCATGTTTTGGGCATCGCCTTGCATTTCTGATAACGTAGAGCTACCTCGTTTTGAGTCTGTTGGTGTGCGGGATGTGGTGTCGCTTTGACCTGGAGGTGGTGGGAAGTATGGTTGTCGACTGATTGGTGAAGCGAACTGTGTCTTTTGTGGAAGAGCAGTGATCAGATCTTGCTCTTCACCATTTAGATTATAGTTTTGTAAAAGCTGAGAGTCACGCTTGTTACCGACGTGGTTCAGAGCGCTATCGACCTTCTCCGCGATCAATTGGCTTAATCTGTTGCCTTCTTTTTGCCCTGCAAACATATCTGTATTATAGCGTTTGGCAGCTGTGATGAAGAAGTGGCAGTGCACAGAACCTGCTGGTGCATACTCACGACAGATTCGGAGCTCTTCCTTGAACCATTCCATAATTTCGGGTCTTTTCATTGTCCATATCACGTGAACGCTCCTCGTAGTGGCCTTGCCGTCTCTCATTCGCTTGACAAGGTCTAGCAACTGCGATGCGATAGCAGTAATACCAGAACCGCCAGCAAAGAAGATGACTTGGTCAAATGATGCCATCTGTCGTTGCATCCCTCCATAAGGCCCTTCAACAAACGATCGGTAAGTCTTGTAGGGTCCTTTCGCCACTGCAGTATCGTATACTTTCTTAGTGAAGCCACCAAAAGGTCGGAATACCAAAGTCATGTCTCGATACTTGTCGCCATAATCGGATGGGAAGTCTTGGCTGCACAGAGAAGCTATCGTGAAGGGATGATTCTGCATGACAGAAATGCCCGGCATTCGAAGATAAGCATATTGTCCAGGTTTCCACTTTGTCTGAGTGGGGATGGTGACCTTGACCGCATTCTCGGGTAGGATCGTTACAGCAGACTCTTCGCCAATGAGCCATGAAGGTCGTAGAGGGTTCATCCAGTTGAGGTAGAAGAGCCGTGCAATCAACGATACAGCCATCATGACAATGCTGGTGTACAGATATGCCCATGATTGCAGGTAATTGCGACAATGCCAGAACAACAATCCAATAAATGCCCATGCCACCGGAATGTGTAATAACACAAAGATCTCATAGAACCTATTTCTGATGAATGGCAAGGAGTGGAACATCAAGAATAGCAGGGGGCATAAAGCACTAATTCCTGTCGTGAAGATGTAATACTGCTGGTTGAAATAGAGCTTGAATTTAGCAAAGCCCTGTGGATCCTGCGTTGATTGATACCAGAAAGGTACTGCATGTATGATAGCCAAGATGATGCAGAGATAAGCGGTCCATCTATGCAAAACAATCAACCTCTCGTGACCGATACCTGTCAGGAAGGATATAATGTTGGCTTTTGAAGACAGTGCTGTAATCCAAGGTACCAAGGCGACAGACATCATTCCGGCTCTGATAGCCAGGGGTGGTGAGCCATAGGACATGCTCACATAAAAGAGCGGCCTCGGTAAGAAACAATAAAGCAGCGCGAAGACCAGACCGGTGGCGATGATGACTAATGTTGCCAGGGAAGGAAAGTTGAAACGCCACTTGTAAATCTTTAGCACCGGTACTGGCCTATAAAAGATATACCGAAACACTGCAACCATGTTGTTGAAAGGAGCAATGGCCGAAGCAGTTGATTGAACTTTTTGAGTCCTGTGTAGTAGCGGACCTGTAGGTGGAAAGAAGATTTGCCTGGAATTATCCGTGGCCGTACTCGGTATGTCCCATCCTGCTGAGCCTGCAGAGACTGCAGAAGCTGACAATGCGGAGTTAATAACTTCATCCTTGTATAACGCTATTCGTATTCTGTCTCCCCAGTAGTTCCACAGGCGTAGTAAAGTTGCACACATCAGTAATATGATGCAGAAGTACACCCATGCCAGACCATATTTGCCTGACTGTGACCAAGGATCCTGCCGTATTGCTTGCACCAACTGTGGAGGTGTTGTGCTATTAATCGGTATCTTCACTCTCTTTACGAGCTCAAGAGTATCTTCACCGAGCGTCGACAGCTGCTCTGTTCCTCTTGCGACCAGATCTCCAAGGACATCTTCGGGTATCGAAGGCATAGCGGGAGCGCTGTGGCTTCTCGCACGGTGGTTTAGGCCAGACCGGCCACACCGGAACAGTGGTGTACACCTCTGCTTGTTGTTCAATAATCGTACTGAGGTAGATGTGCTCTAAATGCTGATAGCGATTCAGTCGTTGGATCTGGTTGGTTACTTGGTTTATGTTCGTCTTGCTGTACCCGGCGCTCGTTTCATGTGCCCTTGAACCTGCGCTTAGTACTTAACGTGCTGAAACACTTAACATCACGTTTCTATATTGCTGTAAACATATATGCCAAGAAAGCAGATAAAAGGACAGTGTAATGCGATGTTATTGCGAAGAGCAGGACAGCCAAACCCGGAACAGGATTCGGGATTGCATACAGATATGGGGTCGAAGGATAGTTGAGGTTTCGGTACAGTCTAAATGGTTCAGTGGAAGTATATTCGTCTAAGCGCGTAACAATGCAGAGCCATGGGACAGGAAGCGGTGATAAGAGTGCGAAGAATGGGCAACACGCTTGTTCACATAGGTCAAGCTGCTGGCACAGTGCTCACAGTGATAGTGCGGTGACTTGCATCAGTCGATCCCGGATCAAGTACTGGCGGGAAAGAGGTCACATATCGCAGGTAGAACGCTTGTCCGTCTGCGAGCAAGCATGGCGGCAGCTGTGGAACGAACATTGGTGAGGTCGTACAGGGACTGGGCGATCGACGGTGTGGGTGGTAGGGTCATAGCAGAAGCGGTGGGACTTGGTGCGGCCCGCCCGAATGCGAGAGCAGAAGGAGGCCAAGCTTTACACGGCATTTTGAGAGGCAGGAAAAACATAATTGGACGGAGCAGGGGTGATGAGTCTTTACACCTGCAGCAATGCGTTCTGATTACAAGGTAGTGCATATCCAAGTAACAAATCAGATCAACAGAGCACGCGCTCATCATTGAAGACACGCTAGTCCCACATCGAGCCATCGCTAGTCAACCAATCATTTTATGCGACTCTGCCAAGCATTAGTGCTTGACCTTCACCTTCACCAATGAAGTCTACTTACTGGTTACTTTCTCTTTGTCATTTATCTACGCTAGCCCGGCCTCGATCTTCAGTGTGCAATCACAAGACTCAACAGCAAGATCGATGCTTGTGATGGTCACAATCTCTCAATAAAAAGCTTGCAGTACACTGAATCGAAAAGCATTGGACCGGGAGAGGAGAATTCAAAGCCTCGCTTACTGTACATGTAATGTTGCTCCCGAGACTCGGAGAAATGTTGTATCGCCGTAGAGTAACTCTACAACATGCTAATCAATCACCGTTCTGCCTCTTCCATCGGAGGATATTGAACGCGCATCTCTACCGCTGCTTAGCTAATGCATCAGCGCTTACAGCAAACAGCCATAAACGTTAACAGTAGTATCCGTGGGGACGCCATCGAGCACTCCAGGTTTTCTGAATCAAGCACCCTTGTTTCTCAGAGCTGAGATTACTGGCGGAGCTACAGTGTTTGTGACACAAGTAAGCTTGCTATGTTCAAATTGATCAACCACAAAATCCAGATGTTGCTCGTCTACTGTAGGTCCGTGCCTTGGGAACGGGAGATGGCCTAAGCCGTATGAAAATGTGATGTGCTGTGTCTGTGTCCGTAGCCGCCGACCTCCTCATCGCGTCCTGAAACAGGCGACTACAGCATTCATACTTCCTTTCGAAGCGCCTGAAGCTGTTCAACCCAGTATTAACCATACGTCATACATTTGTTAATAGCCAACGTGGTGAGCTACTCCAATGGAAGAGGGCGTGAAAGTGAATAAGAATAGGTTGCATCATTCTATTGAGATGAGCAACTTGATACTGCTCGCTCGTACAGGCACTGAGCCTGCACACTACACCTATTAAAGCATGAATCATATCCCTCTCGAAACGCCATGACCTACACTGCACTTACTTAACTCCCACTCATGCAGGTTTCAAAATGCCTGTCCATGCAAAACTACCATATCATGCACTTTGCTTTTATCAAAAGGTATTTCCTTTCATTCCGCAGTCGCGACAGTGCCGTTAACCACGAGCGGCCCACTGCTTGAAGACGGTGAGGTAATCTCCTGTACTGGATTCGACATCATGGTTCCCTCAACACTAGACTTCACCTCACACGGAGGCGGCTTCTTCGGAAGACTTGGAGGTGTGCCATACTTCTGCTTCAGCGAGTCCTCTCTTCCGCCAGGTGTTCCGTTACCGGTGGATGAGATGTGATGACTAGAGTTGAGGCTTTGCCGTGTCTGGTTCTTGTGCCTTCCAGAACGATTATCTGGGCGCCCTTCTGCATTGTTGGGGACGAACGACCGGGTTTGCGGATTAAAAAGTGACTTTTTGTTCTTTGAAGGATGCTGTCCTGGATATGAGAGAGGAGTGGAGTATGGTTGGTTGAACGACTGTCCGTACGGATTGGCTTGAGCTTGGGCTCTTTGACCTGTGGTTTGGTGAGGCAGGTACTGAGCTTGAGAATTAGCTTGCCCATAATTCGTGAAGTTCTGATATTGATTCGGATACCATTCTGATACCTGTTGTGGATGCTGGTTTTGTTGCATTGACTGCACTCCAGGCGACATCACATTCGAATTTGGCGACTGAAACGGCATTGCCTGAGGATACATGAGATATCCGTTCTGCATTGCCTGCATCATTTGCCAATCTGTGTTGTTATATTGTTGCATCATGTTGGAATTGAAGCCCTGCATGCCGGAAAATTGCGTGTTTGTATCCAAACCAGGAAATGCTTGGGTTGGCGTAGCACCGTACATATCCTGGTCGTAGCCAGTTGGTGAGACTGGATATCCATTGACCACAGGTGATTCGAAATATGTAGAACTGTACTGGGTAGGGTGCGGAGCATAGCTAGGGTAAAAGGCTGACCGAGCTTCGAAGCTGTCGTCCTTCGGCTGCTTTTGTCTTCTGGTCTTCTTCTTACCACTAGACGAAGAAGACCTCGACATGCTTCCCGAGGTCTCGCCTGTGGATGCGCTCTCGCCTGGAAGAGGTTCCTGAAAATCTCCAAATATCCTCTCACGAACTGCCTTGTATTGTGCTTCACGCTCTTCACGAGTAAGTTTGGATTTATCTTTGCTTGGTGTGCCGTCAATTGGCGAAAAGAGACCTTCATCACTCTGCGCTTCGAATCCATTCTCGGAAGTTGCCTTGGACGGGACAGATGAGCTCGGGGCGGTGCTATTTCCAGCTGAAAGATGTCGCCCTCCAAGCTGTTCACGGCGCATAATCTTCACGGCAGCAGCGGCGGATGGCATGTTTCCGATTCCTACTGGTACAGCTCTTGCAAGCTGTACGAGTGGAACAGGGAGAACACGTGGTCCAGAGCGAAATATTTTGACGGAGAGACTGTCATCACTGACTTGGTGCCCCAAGTTATAGTAATCGGCAAGCTTGTGGACCAGCAAGCGAGTGAATGAGTTCTCGGCAGGAACATCCAATACATCACTGGTTCCACGAGCCACAAAGACGAGCAGCTTCTCTTCCATCTTCAGAAGAATTAGTCGGTTTTGCGTGGATGCAAGCGCCTCGATCAATTTGTCGTCTGGCGGTAAATTGATGGTTGTATTAGAGTCACGTGGGTCGTCAGGAGATATCACTGGCACGACTGGCTGTGGAATGTGCACATCTTGGCATTCAAGAACCGGACTGATGGGTAAAGTACCAAAGCGTGGGGGATTGGCCAGAGTAGGGAAGCGTCGACCAGGAATCATCACATTTGTTGCGAAGGTCCTCGCCGATTTCGAGGCAGTTTCGAGATCGTGCTGAAAACTGGAATGCCTGCTTAGAGCAATATGAGGATTGTCGTCCTCTGCCGCCCGTACACTAGCTGAATCATCTGGACGAATACTCTCTTTATCATCCATCGCGAAGGTTGTTACTGAGGCCAAGCTTTTAGTGTCGAAGCTATGAGGCTTGTTCAGGGAAGAACTTGAGATTTGTGATTGGTCCTCTTCGTATGAATCTCCACTATCAGCATTTTGGTCAGAGTGAGAACTGTCGGTGTGACCGTCAATCAAAGACAATTGTTGAATGGCCACCACAACCTCGCCAGTCACTGTGGGCTTGTCAATTCCTTGTGTCACCGTACCCTTCCTCATTTCGGAGCTTCTGTTTTTCGACATATCTGGTTGTGTGACCGCAGGCGTGATTGATAGAGGAGGTTGAATCTCTTTTCGTACATTATTATGATTGCCGGGATTGGGAGCGGGCATGGCCACAATCTTTGCAAATGACAGTTTCGCCGGAACCGAACCGATTTGAGGGTACGCCATCGTATCCAAGGAAATTCGTCGCTTCGTATCAATTTTTGTCTAGAGGTATACCTCCAGATTGCCTGACTGGAATTGAATGAGTGTAGATGAGCTCAAGGCGCTCGCACAAGTACTTTTGATTTGTCACACAACAATCTTTCTAATTATGCCCTGATTTAGCAGACCATTGCAAGCCATTAGTGTGGTAGATCGAAGATTTTGACAGGTAATGATTGGAATGAGTATCGCGGATGGACCAGCTTGAAGTTGCAGGGTAGGTTCTATTGAGACAGTAGCCGGTAAGGTGAGTGAAATTGCAACGGCGTCCGCGAGCAGTGACTTTTCGTCTGATAAGCAAACAGGCGATTTAGCTCCCCGAGAACGCTGTTCGTCACTCTCTTCCAAAGGGTAGCGTGTGCGTTAAGATTTCCTCCCACAGACAATCTCAATCCATGTTGGCGCGAAAAATCCGTCAACACTTCGCCAGGTTCGGGAATGTTTGTGATCGGAGCGAGGAGGAACTGTATACGTTTCGGCTTTTGACGGACACGACGAATTGTGGGATCTGAAGAACACTACATGCATGCAAGCAAGTGGAAGAAGTGATGTTCGTTCAGTTCAAATTTGGAGTCAGCCTTACCTAAATCACAGCCTTGCTCACGATCACCAGATTTTGAACAACACCACTTCTCGAAGAGGCTCCAGTGTAGCAAACGAAATGCTCTCCAGGACCACTTAGAGTGACAGACGGTGGTATCGGAAACGAGTACCTCGTTCGCTCTCATACTTTCTGCCTGAAAGGCTGGTTATGTAAAAGTAGGGAACAAGTGACATCTGCTATAACAATTTAGACGAATAAAAAACCTCCACAACAGAGTCACCTTTGCAAGGCATCTCAAGTTTCATCAGTTATCACAACGCACGTCCTCCAAGGCCACAAACTGCTGTCGAGAGCTGGTGACCTTGCCACACCATCACCCTTCATACTCTAACCCACCGTCCACTATGAACCGATCCCGGTCAATCCCAGGATCGGGTCCATCCAAAGCCACGTCTACGACTACATGTCAAAAGTGCTTGCAGAAAGATAAGTGAATCTTTTGGAGTAGTTGCGCCAGCTGATGCTTCTTCACGCCACTATAGCTACGAATGCAAAGCATCAGTGCAAAGTCGACCATATGTTAGTCGTCCATCACGCACACAACAGCTGCGAAATCCTCAGCTCAAACCTGTCCTCTCGGAACAGAAGCTGGATCCGCTGCCACCTAAGTAAGTGTTCGGCCCTGCTCTAGTAATCCTCACTCACCAAAGTCATAAGCTCGGAGATAGCTAGCAGTCGAGAGAACAAGGATGAAAGTACAGATCCCCAACATGTGAGGTCTAGGAGCACTAGTCGTGAGGATTCCAGGACTAAAGTACGTCGATCTGCGTCTTTGTCATCCAGCACATCAGTCTCGACCATATCTACAAAAGCGTCAGAGTCTCCGCCGCAAGCACGAGAGAAGTCCCCCGAAGAGGACGCGTATCAGAATGCACGCCGAATGTCAGGGTCAATGCCATCGATAAATCGACACCGCACCACCTCAAGCGATAGATCTCGTTCTCCACCGCGGTTTGATAATGCTAGCAGCCGGACAAGGATTCGGTCGGTTTCCCCCAAGAGACGAAACCGACAGGGGTTGTCTTCGGACGAGGAACCTAATGCAAATTTGGGTCGAGGTCACACGCGTCGTGACCGATCTGATCGATCTGAAGGACGAAGACACCGGGGGTCGACACAGCGTGATCCGTCGTGGGAGAGAGACTCGTCTCACCATCATGGCATTGAACAGCACCGCAAAGGTGCAGCACAAAGACGGGAACGGAGTTTGAGTCCGTTCAGCAGAAGACTGGCATTAACCCAAGCGATGAACGCTGGACGATAGTCGTGTGTGTACACCATTAAGTAATCAACGGCTTTTTCGTTGCTTCTTGACATGTGTATATCGTTCACGAAACGCCATCCTCATCCTCCTCCTCCTCCTCAGCTTCGTGTTGGCGCTGTTCCTCCTCTTCTTTTTCACGTAGATGCACGGCCTCGACTAGCGTACTACCTTCAACTCCAAGCTCTTCACCGTCGCCCATTCTAGTAAGCACAGATTTGCTCTGTGCCTCTTTCTTTGCATTCTGTATCCGTTCCCTGACGAGCCTCGCAATGGCGTTCTGTGTCCTCACGTCCACAACTTTCATCCGTTCAGCGAGATCCCTTTTCAAATCCCAATTCGGCTTCTTCGGCTGAAGCTTGAATAGATCAATTCCTTTCTCAGCTTCTGCTTCGTCCTTCGCGGCTTGCTCATTGGCAGCATTGAGTATACGGTTTGCTTCTTCCTCCACTGTCTCATGTTGCGATGTGGGCTGTTTCTCGAAGCCTAATTTAGGACCCTTCACGCTTGGGTCATAGTTGCGCCCTGAAATATAGTTGTCTACTCCTGATGGCTGGGTCTCACCAGTGATCTCCGCAGCATCGTTCTGCTCGATTGAGCTATCGTTGTCAGGTCGTTTACGTTTCAACGACGCAAGTTTGGCAAGTCTTGCTTTGCGCTCGGTTGCTGCAGCATCGAGACTTTGATGCTCGTGCGACATGTTGCCAAATTGAAAATTAGGGCGTACAATTCTAACACTCGTATCCTAAGCCTCGTCCCGCGTGTCTACAACATTAGTAAATGTTTGTTACCTGAGTGTCTGACTATTTGGTTATGGCTGAACTAGCTCACGAATTAGCAAAAGTTGTTGTTAGCGGATAGTCCAAGTAAAGTGGGTCAAACTGCCTGCGCTTGCAGCCCTCAAGTCCTCAATACAACTTTTATGAACACCGCACTGACATCCAAGCTTTCAGCACTACCTACACAAGGCTCTTGAAAGCAGATGTCGTGGTATCTGTATGTTCATACGACCCGTCATCAGCACCTCATGGATGCACCGTAACCATGTCATCTGTTGGGGTTACTTGAAGCACTTTAGCACATTTTCTGTGACCAAGTCGTGGCCTACAAATCATCAAAAACAGATACCATGGAACTCATACACCAAAATCATCGTGCGCGACGCGTCCTTCTTCACCAAACGAACGAGAGTTCCAGATCCTTATGATGCGCTCCGACGTGAGGAACAAGCACTTCGTGAGCAAGGAAATGTGGACGAGTCACCCTTGCGACATTTCGATGAAAGTACATCCCGCTTGAATGAGTCCTCGAATCTCGAGGCTTCAAATCCACTAAAACTCAAAGACACCGAGCGCAAATCTGTGGGTGTCTCGTGGTTACCTCTTCCGGCAGGACGAGCACGCGATGACCATGACTATTTTGAGCCCAGCCTGAAGTCAGGCCGGAAGGTTAATCCTATTGATAAGCTTGTGGACGATACCCCAAGTCTAGCAGAATTCAGCGACTTGGACGGCGATGAAGATGTTTCCGTAGCAACTTCTGCCTCTTACCCAGAGCTTCTCACAAGCAATGGTGAACCTTCAAACCAGCTGCGATGTCTTACCGATCGGCCGTTGCTCCGAGTAAGACATCTTTCTGCGCTTAATAATCCCTTTGAGAAAAAGTACTCTATCATCAATACATATTACAGGAACGGGCAGGGTATGGACAAATCACGACGCCGTTTTGCTAAGGAGCAAAGGAGCGCAATGGAGTTACTCAATAGCGTTCATCCATCGCATCTATCCGCTGTGATAAACAAATGGAAGGCAGAACAAGAAGTTTTGCCATACACCAATCTCTTAATTGGCAGCCTTATAACTTCTGCTGCGCACATGCTTACTGTGCTCTCCGCCCTTGGCGAGATCGATGGCGATTTCGATGTGCGGGCCAAGTGCCTTCTCTTGGCTTGCTTTCTATACAGAGAGGACCTTTTGCAAAACAAGGATTTGATGGAACGATTCGATAACGAAATAGATAAACTCAGAGCCTCAGAAAATTGGCCGGTCGTCCCACTTAAGATCAGATATGCCCGCCTCATACTTTGGAGGTCGGATGCTGTACAGTTGCAGAGGCTCGTCTCAGCTTATGACACCAAGTATCGCAGCCTTTCACCCACCCAGTGTCTCTTCCTCACAACACTGTGCCTGTCTCGAGAGCTTGTCGAAGAAGCTGTGCTAATGTTTCAAAAAATGCCCACGGTGAACTTGGCCAAGCCAAACAGCGACGTCCAACGAGTTTGCGGGATGCTAATAAAGCGCGATATGGTGATCGATACAGCCTCAGGACCCAATTTTCGATTTCTGCCTAAACTGCTACAGAAAGGACTGGTCCCTAATGGCGAGTTGTACAGCTGCATTATTGGAAGGGCGCTAGAACTCAATTTTCCTGGAGTCGCGTGGGATTTATTCCATCATCTCCAGACTGTGAAGCGTGAGATAGATCCGCGGACCTACTTGTTGCTGCTTCATCATGCGTTCCTCAATAAGAATGAACAGGGCGTGAACGAGATCATGTCCGAGATGCACACCCAAAAGGCATTATACACGAATCCATACTTGCTATCCTGCGCTATGAACATCATTCGTTATATATGCTTCTTCCACCAAAAGTTGGATGCATCTGAAGCGTTGTCTCATATGCTTGCTCTGTACGATCGCGCTTACACGCGTGCTCCATTGATACGACTGGGTATCGTGACTCAACCAGGGCCTAGGGAGTCTGTGGAACAGCTTCCAGAACCAGACACCTACATGTTATGTTTCACAGTTTGGGCATACATCTTGTGTCATCATCACATTCCGACGGCATTAAAGATATGGGAGAGCATTCATCACAGGATACAAAAAGGCGATACTACTTTGGCACAGTGTATGACTATGGACTTTTTCTATAACGCGTACATCATCTTGTATCGTCGAAAGATCGAAACACTGCCTAACGCGCTTGAAATTCTGCAATATATGCTCGAGAAGCAATGGTGTCTCCCGTCATCCAGGACCTGGGGATTGCTAATCTGTGGTTACCTTAGACACGGTCAACGTGCAGAGGCACAGCGGTTGCTAGACCTCATGCTTGCCCATGGATTTGCTGTCAAACACGTTGGGAAAGACTACCTGCCACGAGGTTGGACCTTAGAAGATCTGGAGTCAATGAGCGGCCACTTTGAAGACGTGTCCCTGATGCCAGATGGTACAAATCCATTGCGAGATGACCTTTTAGAAGAGGGACACGGTTTGGATGAAACAAGTGTGGGTCTTGAATTAAATACTCCGGGAGTTCCGGGCCATGAATATAAGGCCAAGGACGATGATTTTGCATCCTCCGGGCCTCTCTCCCGGCTCGCTGTAGCCTAAAAGTGGCAGCCTGTGCAGAATGTAGGGACAAACAAGGCACGATGTCTTACGCACCGGCGGGCTATGGCGTGAAGAAGCATCAGCTGGCGCAACTACTCCAAAAGATTCACTTATCTTTCTGCAAGCACTTTTGACATGTAGTCGTAGACGTGGCTTTGGATGGACCCGATCCTGGGATTGACCGGGATCGG
>Ga0181467_100804_pt1 | contig 15175 bp, 15 predicted proteins | sample InSIn5gowninarea_2_FD_119079 | JGI IMG/M metagenome (GOLD analysis project Ga0181467, IMG submission 119079) | Clean room microbial communities from NASA Spacecraft Assembly Facility at Jet Propulsion Laboratory, Pasadena, California, USA -... ... | reverse complement strand
CTTTGGGACTTCGGACGACATTTTTTTCTGATTGACTAGGGCAACGAGCTGTAGATGTGAAGCTGTGTAAATGAAAAAGCACGAGGATAATTAGCAGTATATAGTATCAAGAGATGATGATATGGTGATGCTATACAAGCCCGCGTTGAGTCCCATCATCTTTCAGAGCCACTTTCGGTCAGGAGTGACACGCATGCCTGGTCATGCGAATACCAAATAAGGCTGCGACACATTGCTCTTTCTGTCTGGTCTTGCTGCGTTTCACAACATCGACGCCAGCTTCAGCTCTAGCGCTAGCTTGAGACTACCAATCCCGCAATGCGGCGGAAATCACGGAAATCTCGTCGGCAGTCTCACGAATCAAAATCGACTTGCCAAAAAATCGCTCGGGAAACTTCGCACGCTCGACGGCATTCGCGAACGAGACAGCAAGGCGACCGTATTCCTCTTGGAGATTTACCAGCTTCTCTGCATGTTGCATTATCGCGAGACTCGCCATATCGCGTCCGGTTGATACACGGATGAGCTCTCTCTTGGCGTTGTTGTACTGCTCAAGCATATGCTCTGTATAAGAGTGCGAACAAAGCCCGTGCGGACCACTTCGCTGAGTCCCTACAAAGCGCTTGTAGTGTTCGGTAACCGCATCAACCTCCAATTGCCAGCCTTGTCGGATACCGATTCGGCCTTCCAGTTCTCCGACGAGGATGTGTACTCTTTGATGTAGTTCATGTCTCTGCTTGCAGTCAGAGTCACAATGAACACCAGGTGGACAATAATCTCTGTCGAAGTGTTTGAGCTGCCGGTAGAAGTCCCAGAAACTGTCGTACAACATGGAGATGTCCTTGTCGTTGTTCATCTGTCCAGGTAACACAAAAAGAAGCCGGTTAAGAATGGCCCAGGTAACACAAGAAGAGGCGTGTGAAGAATGCTGGAGGGATATCGAACAGCGAAGGTGATGTTGCTTTATAACTTTGGTACGAAGTTACACATATTGGCGCTGTCTGTACGACCTTGTGCCCTTTTGAGGCATCAAGCGTTTCAGCAGCAACCTTTGCGCAAGCGGCAAACATACTTCGATGCTCTCTATGATGTCGGTACATGAGACAGTACTAGACTATTCCAACTCATGCATTGGAACAATGCAGTTGCCATGATAGTCTCCAGTTTCTTAGTAGACCATATTCATTTTCAGCTCTTTTACAATGCGTACGATCCTGAGAAGATGAAGTCAATTTCTCTTCCTTGAGGAAGGTACGATACAAGTGTCGTTTGTCTTCAACTATTGTGTTAGCATTTGAATTCGTCGCTCTTTGCACTCCTATTACTACTCTCTACGACTTTGTACTTGCTACCATCATTTCATTGTTTTTGCTATACGTCATCCTACCCCGCCCTACTAACAACCAAGTCTGCCAAGCTAAACCCACCTGAAACATTGCCAATCCTCTTGGTTGTTTCAAAGATGTCTCACCAACCTCCTTCGGTAGATACTGGCGCCAGCAAGAGGGAGGACACACACAACACCACCGATAGTCCTGGAACAAAGGGTAGGTCAAGGAAAACCACTACCAACAGTACTGTAGTGGATGGGAGAACTCAGCTGACAAGTTTCATCGTATGCAGAAGCACAATCTGCTATCCACCAGCAGTTCCGCGCTGCCCATGAGGGACACGCACCTCACCGAGCCCTCGATGCCACTCGTTCCAGCACTGGAGTAATATGGGTTACTGGTTCGTGCCTCTTGAGTGATATTGCGCATGGTCTAAGCTGACGAAAGAGCATAGAAAGAGCGAATGAAGCAGGCTTTTCAGACGCACCACATGAGTGGGCGAACTTTGGTCAGGGTCAGTAATGCCCACAGGTTGGTGCTGTGTTGTATTGTTCTAACTACCCGGTGAAGGCGCACCTGAGGTAACTGATCTACCCGGATGTTTTGAGCGACCAAAGACTATTGAGGTGCCCACGGACTCTCGAGAATATGGCCCAACTGCTGGAATCAAGCCCATGAGAGAGGCAGTTGCGAAGCTGTACAATGAACATCATCGTCAAGGCAAAGAGTCCAAGTACAGTCAGTCTTTGACCACCATTCATTATTCAAGACAAAACTAACATCAGCTAGCATGGGAAAATGTGTGCATCGTGCCTGGAGGCCGTGCAGGACTCATCCGTATTGCTGCTGTCCTTGGCCCTTCCTATTTAGGATACTTCATACCAGATTATACGGCATACAGCGACATGCTCTCACTCTTTCGCAACTTTGCCGCAATACCGATCCCACTCTCCGAAGACGATGACTGGCATATGCATCCTGCGAAAATCCGCGAGGAATTAGCTCGTGGCACGAGTGTCATCTTGACCAGTAATCCCAGAAATCCATGCGGTCGTGTGGTCACCAATCCGCATCTGAATGAGATCCAGGATATGTGCAGAGGCCGTGCCACGCTGATGTGAGTAGTCTTCTATTCTCCTCATTTATCTTCCATCTCTCCATATCAATTCTAAACTAAATAGCATGGATGAATTTTACGGAGGCTACAACTACGCTTCCAACTGCGACGGAAAGGTCATCAGTGCTGCGGAAAACGTTGATGACGTGGACAAGGACGATGTCTTGATTATTGACGGCATGACCAAACGCTTCCGTCTACCTGGCTGGCGACTTGCTTGGATTGTAGGACCCAAGACATTCATCAAAGCATTAGGCTCTTGTGGATCGTATCTCGACGGAGGATCCAATGTCCCATTCCAACTTGCCGCAATTCCAATGCTGGAGCCTGGCAAAGTTCTGCAGGAAATGAAGGCTCTTCAGACGCACTTCATGGGCAAGCGCGATTACGTCGTTGGACGTTTGCGCGAGATGGGCTTCCGTATTCCTTATGTTCCCGAAGCAACATTCTATCTTTGGCTGGATCTGAAGGGATTGCCTGAGGAGATTAACGATGGGTTGAACTTCTTTGCGGCGTTGTTGGAGGAGAAGGCTATTGTGACGCCTGGTATCTTCTTTGACCTCAACCCGTCCAAGAGGAGAGATCTTTATGATTCTGTGGTTGGTCTGCTCTGGTCTCAGGGTTTCTTCCTTACTGACATGTTTACAGTGCCATCACTTTGTGCGACTAAGCTACGGACCTACCATGGAGACGCTTAAGAAGGGACTTGATGCCATTCAACGTGTACTGGATAAATATGGGATGAAGAAGCCGGAACACAACGGGGAGGAGCACGTCTTGAAGTTGAACTAGTGCTTGAAGTGACCTGGGCAACATTGAATCGCGGGCGCAAATGATGAATATTGTAGACCTAATGAAAGCAATGAGACGATGACAACCCCGACCTAGCATTTTTAAGATGGTCTGAAGGTCATACATTTTAGCAAGAATGAGCAGGATAAGGAGAAAAATGCATCGTGTTGGGCGCGATAAGACCTTTTGCTCCGCATGGATGTTTTGTTTCTGATCCTGCTTGATGGCCATGGTGGGCTTCGCATAGTTCAGTGGCTGGCCTCATCTCAACCTGCCTAATCTTCAGCTTGTTAGCCCTTAAAACTTAGGGCTCGAGATTTAAGGCTTGTAGTTGAAATGACCCCGCACTTCTACCCCGCACCGGCGGGTGCACATTCGCCTAGTGTCCCCTGGAGCAACATCTGGCCAATCTGGCCACTTAGTATTGCGGTAAATGGCCCTCGGTTCCATCCTTTCGAAACTGAGATTGAGACTCGCCCGAGGTCGTAAGGTTTTGGTGTACGAATGGTCATCATCACATGATGGCCTCGTTGCTCTGCCCCACTTGTTCAGTAACCCCTCTTCGATAGCTTGCTGTTTAAGATAGACCGGTCGTGCCTTTGTTTCACCTCCAGTCCTGTCTTACACGATTTCATCTCTTGATACTATATACTGCTAATTATCCTCGTGCTTTTTCATTTACACAGCTTCACATCTACAGCTCGTTGCCCTAGTCAATCAGAAAAAATGTCGTCCGAAGTCCCAAAGAAGTACAAGGCGGCCGTGTATGATCAGCCCGGCAAACTATCCACCAAGATTGTCGAGCTCGATACTCCAGAGCCAGGAGCGGGTGAGGTTCTGATAAACCTGTAAGTTCGCAGAACTCGAGACAGCCATCATGTCGTGAGCTGCTCGCTGACACCAAATAGCTCCCACTCCGGCGTCTGCCACTCCGACTTTGGCGTCATGACAAACTCCTGGTCTATCCTGCCCTATCCTACGCAAGCCGGCCAAGTTGGTGGACACGAAGGTGTCGGCAAAATCGTCAAGCTCGGGCCTGGTACCGAATCTGCGGGTGTCAAAGTCGGCGATACAGTTGGCGTGAAGTGGATCAGTGCCATTTGTGGCAATTGCCCTGCTTGTCTGGAGGGAAGCGACGGTGTATGCTTCAACCAGAAAATCAGTGGTTACTACACGCCAGGCACGTTTCAACAGTATGTCCTGGGTCCGGCAAACTATGTCACACCTATTCCGGAGGGATTGGAACCTGCTGCTGCTGCACCGGTGTTGTGTGCTGGTGTTACTGTTTACAGTGTAAGTTTAAAACCTTTTGTGCATGTGTCAGTGCGTCAGAAACATTGCTAAACCTTTATAGGCATTGCGAAAATCAGGCGCGGTTTCTGGTCAATGGGTCGTCATTGTAGGAGCTGGAGGAGGACTTGGCCATCTGGCTGTCCAGTACTCGGCAAGGGCCATGGGTCACAGAGTTATCGGTATCGACCACTCGTCCAAGGAAAAGCTAGCCAAGGATTCTGGCGCTGAAGTCTTTTTCGGGTTCGACAAGAGTGGTAAAGACCTCGTCAATCACGTCAGAGAAGCTACCGGTGGGCTTGGAGCAAAGGCTGTCATCGTTGTAACGGCAAGCAATGCTGCATATGATACTGCTATGGATATGCTGAGGTTCGGTGGTACTTTGGTCTGTGTTGGTAAGCAAAAGATGATTCTCTATGTTGTTTGTAACAGGTTTATTAACTGTTGCAATAGGTATTCCTGAAGGTGATGCTGTGCCTATTGGTGGAGCGAAGGCTGGATCGTTGTTGCAGCAGGAAAAGAAGATTGTTGGAAGTGCTGTTGGGAATAGAAGGGAGGCTATCGAGGCTTTGGAATTGGTTAAGAGGGGTGTTGTGAAGGTGGAATATAGGGTCGAGCCTATGGACAAGTTGAGCGACATCTTCAAGGAGATGGAGGAAGGCAAGCTTCAAGGCAGAGTGGTGCTTGATCTTTCGTGATCGGGAAGATTTTGTGTAGGATGGCATTTAATAGTCGCAATGTACTTGGCCCTACTAAAGCAGTGTCCTTGGTAGTAAAGTTTCAGGATGGTTTTGAAAATTAGTGATTACTATTATATTATTATTAGAACTGGTGAATACGGCGCGACTCCGACGACAGTGTGGGGTAGTTCGTCTCACTACTTCCTTCGCTCTTTCTAACACTTCCAAGCTTCTCATTCATGGCGACTTGTGTCGCCGTTTAAGAGCTACCCAGAACATCCAAAACCACACCAGTAAGCCTTACCCACCATCCAACGACCGTTGCCACAAGATGGTCGACAAGAAGAAGAAAGTAACACGCTGAACCCCAACCCAGTGCCGGCACCACCAAAGCAGCGCAAGGTAGCCCTTGTCGGCAGCAGATCCGTTGGTATGACACAGATGGAAAGTGACGAGATCAAGGCAAGCTAACTCTCTATAGGCAAGTCCTCCCTCACTGTCCAATTCGTCGATGGTCATTTCGTCGAAAGCTACTACCCCACCATCGAAAACACGTTCAGCAAGATTGTGAAATACAAGGGGCAGGATTATGCTACTGAGATTATTGACACTGCTGGTCAGGTAAGAAGATTGAAGAGATGGTGGCGCCGCGACACAAAACCTCGTTAGGTGGAAGAAATCTGTTGCTAATATGAGCATGACTACTACTAGGATGAATACAGTATCTTGAATTCGAAACACTTCATTGGCATTCACGGTTATGTTTTGGTCTACTCCGTCTCATCAAAGCAATCCTTCGACATGATTCGCATCCTCCGCGACAAAATCCTCAACCACCTTGTATGTTGCGCATCGCGAACTTGACGGCCCGTCTCTTCACTAATACTCGTGATCAGGGTGCCGATTGGGTACCCATTATCATTGTCGGCAACAAGTCCGACTTACGACCAGAGCAACGACAAGTGACATCAGAACAAGGAAGAAAACTAGGCGAAGAGTTCAAGTGTCCATGGACAGAGGCCAGCGCAAGATATAACGAGAATGTGTCAAAGTCGTTTGAGATGATGATTGGCGAGATTGAAAAGTCGAGCAATCCTAGTGAGCCACCGGGAGGCAATAAGTGTGTCGTGATGTGAGGAGGCTTGAAGCACAGAATCAGTGGCATGACAGAATATGACATGACATTACAGTATGGTGAATTATGCGACAACAACGGCAAAACTACCTCGCTCGTTGGAGAGTTGTTGTAATCGTTCATCGACTTAGCAGCAGGGCCTATGACAAGTGTTAGGCATAGTCGAGTCGAGCTAACTTGATTATTGATATGAAGAAGTGAGACTGGAAATGAAATGACTTTATGCAACTGCAACTCAATTTTCTCATGATCTCGTTGATTGACGAACTTGCCACGAATTACCTTGGTGTAAATGAGCAAGAAATATCCTCACATGACAAAACAACGTGCATGTCTCGGATACTAACCTGTTTCTTCGTAGCATATTTCCATCTAGATCAACCGCTTGAACAGTCTAATGACTAAGTCTACCTCTAAATATCGTACGTCTTTTCGTCCAAGGATCCAATCCATACGCGACATCTGCCAAACTACGCGGCACTCGTTCAGGATGTGATTCCGGTGGCAAAAATAATACAAAGTCAGCTTTCTCCCCAGCTTGTATCTTCCTCGTCAACGAGCCTTCTGATCCTATTGCGGCCTTTGCGCGGGATGACACCAACTCATATAGTACTTCTACTCCCTGCTTCGTTCCAGTCTGATACACACCGATACCCAAAGAGATGAGCGAGATAGGATCCACAGGCCCCCAAGGTGTAAAAGCATTTCCGATGTTGTTGATAGACATTGCACAATTCAGTCCGTACTCTTCCACCATCTCTGGAAGCTGCAGTGTCGCTCTGGGTCTTTGACTGTCTGCTGCGTCTGGCCTACCCATCATGAATAGATCAGATGTTGGCAATCCTACGAACGAGATTGGTAAATCACCTATTTCTACGGATAATCGCTGCCATTCAGCCTGGTCGAATAGCGTCAGTCGCGTGCAATGACCGAAACATATCTTTTGAGATGGTAGCGCTTGAGCTTTCCAGTCTTGTCTTTTAAGCTCCTCCAGCACAAACCATACTAAAGCTTCTTGCTTGGGGTCTATATTATAGTCGAGATGGAAGTCTAGATGCTTTTGGTGTCGTAGTGCCAGCTCAATAGACCACTTTACGCATTGTTTCATCTTGTCTTGGTTGTCTTCCACATACGGTGTAGAGCCAATAACCTCCACATCTTCAGAGGCAGCCGCTTCCTCAATATATGCTCGCCTCTGCTCGCCCTGCTTGTCATCATAGACTGCGAGTTGTGCAAATGCGCAAATCTGCACTTCAAGCTGCTCTCTGAACTGCCTCTTGAGCTTCACGCCAGCTTGAAGCGACCTTGTCTCCGCTACCTCATCCACTTCGATGAAGGCCCGCATACTCGTAACTCCAGCCTCGATGCTCTCCTCAATCAGTCGCTTTCCTCGCCTGAACACGTCATCTTCTGTGAATCGCTGCTTGGCCTGTCCCGTCAAGGCCATGGCTTCTGCAAAGTCGCCGTTCACGATCGTCAGATCTTGGTATTTTTCATCCTGTAATAAAAAGCATTTGTCTAGGTGGACGTGAGCGTGACATAGAGAAGGAGCTAGTAGTCCTCCTTTGCCGTCAATCACACCTGAAACGTGAGAGAGACCTGGATGGTTGGGGGAATGTGGTTCTATTGCGGATATCTTGCCGTGAGAGATGGTTATGTCTACGTAGTCTTGCTGAGAAGGTAAGAGAACATTACTGATCATGTAGATTGCTGTCGAGGAGAGCCGGTCCACCACATCGGACAAGCCTGGGACGTCGGAGATGATTTCGTTGAGATTGACTCCGAATTGGGACATGTAGTTGGCGGCCATTGTATGATTTGACAATTATACAAGTGGCAACAACTCTTCGTCCTCTATGTGTTTGAAGTCGAACCCCACTTTTCTGAAACGTAACAACCGACTATCACGACATTTGTCCATCAAACCTGAAACCATCATTGGGGCGTCCAATCTCATCACGTCAGCCTCAAAGAAGCGCGCTGCTCCCCATTCAATAACGAACTACTCTCACAATGCAACAACATCGTAACTTTGGCGCGCCCGCACGCCGTGGTCCAAGTGAGTCGTTTCGTGTTCCCGGAATGTCGACGCATTTCCGCCAGAATCATCCCAAATATCTGACTTATTATCACAGGCCAGCTGATGCCCAGCAATCCTCAAGCGCCAACACAAGCACAAATCCTCCAACAGCAACAAGCAGAGCACCAGGCCCAAGTCCGACGACAAGAAGAAGCCAAAAACCGCAGTCGCAAACCAGTTAACAAACATCTGCCAGAAGGATTGGAACAAATTGTCATTGGTGATGGGGTCCAGCAATACAAGAGTATGCGCGATGTCGAGAGAAGGCTTGACGCCGTGGTGATGAGGAAGAGATTGGACATCCAGGATTCGCTGCAACGCGGCCCGAAGCAGTATGGCACAATGAGGATATGGATCTCGAACACGGTGGAGAATCAGCCATGGCAGGCTGGAGGAATGGATCCCCATTCGTTTGACTTCAGCAGTAACATTGAGGCGACTTTCAAAGTGAAGATTGAAGGACGACTGCTGGATCCACACACAGGCGAGCCAGAAGCAGAAGATGAAGATGAAGATGATGCAGGGCAGAAACCGCAAGAGAAACAAGACGGAGCAGGAGCAGCCGAAGACAGCGAAGAAAGAGCCGCCAAAAGAACAAAATTGTCAATACCACCTACCAATACCACCCCCCCACGCAAAAAGTTCTCCCAATTCTTCAAGTCAATCACAATCGACTTTGATCGACCACAAGCGGTGCAACCAGACGGCTACACCCAAATCAGATGGACAAGACCCGATTACGTCCCTTCCACACAAGCGCCACCACCTTTGGAAGCAGACTTTGACTGTCTGGAATTCGAGCGCAAGGCAGATGAGAATATCAACGTCGTTGTCAACCTGGTCCGCGACGAGCATCCAGCAGAAAAGTACAAACTATCGCAACCAATGGCGGAACTGCTGGATATGGAAGAAGCAGATCGTCCTACTGTCTTGATGGCGCTCTGGGAATATATCAAATTGGCTAATTTGCAAATGGATGACGAGCAACGCCGCGTCTCCTGCGACACCAAACTCCGTGAAGTAAGCTTTGAAATATTGCACAATAATCCCAAAACAAAACGGACTCTTGCCCATCACATCCTGAACACGAATAGAACTGTTAAGAGCTGACAAACCATCATCACCATCAGATCTTCAACACAGACTCCCTCCTCTTCCACCAACTTCCCGAACTAATTCGCCCCTACCTCCTTGACCTCCCCCCCCTCCACCTCCCCTACACAATCCGCACAGACGCCGCCTTCCACTCCTCCTCCACCCCCCCAACACCCACAATCTACGACATCCGCGTCCCCCTCCCCTCCCCCTTCACCACCACAATGCGCGCCCTCATCGCTTCCCCCACCCACACCACAACCCTAACAACAATCTCCCGCATCGACGACCGCCTCGCCTTGCTGCTCCAAGCAATCACCCACGAGAAAGCTAAACATGGCTTTTTGAGCAGTATGTGCACTGATCCCGTCGGCTTTGTACGCAGGTGGGTCATGAGCCAACAGAGGGATTTGGAGGTTGTGCTGGGGAAGGGGAGTTGGGGAGAGGCGGATGGTGAGTGGGGTGGTGAGGAGTGGAGGAGGGGTGGGAAAATGGGCGTTTGGGGTAGTGAGGGGGCTTGGGAGGGGGTGGGAAGTTTATTGGGGAGGATGAAGTGATCAGAGGTGGTTGAAGGAGGAAATAGGCCGTGGTGTGAGTACTACAGACTGCAGAAGTACTATATGGACGATATACGCCGTCGGATACTGATACACGTCATTCGGTGCGAGTGAAAGGTTTGGCCACAGTCACCTACCCACCCTGGATGAAGTGATGAGATGTGTGAGCTTTGAGCGTCAAAGAGGCCTCGTTGCGTGATGCGGATGGAAAAGAAGCAATGCTGCTCAATCAAATGAGCACTCGGAGCAGACTTACGGAGAGCAATCCAAAGAGAACCCCTGATTGAAGCCCCAGCCTTTCACGTTACTGATCTGTACTGTAACCCATTACTTTCTGGCAAAGTGGTTCGCGGATTCGTATGATCTTGATGCAAAAACTGTCTTTTCTTCTTCTACCTCCGTGACGGCATGGTTTCAGACATTCGTTGTCCTGGCCTGAAAAACATCGAGAAAACGAATCATCATACAAGCAGAGCAGAGCCGCAAAGCCAATTGACACCAGCGTAATCACTAATGCTTGTAGATGCGAAGAAGACGTGGACAAACAAGCTCTTCGCAAGCAGAGCGTGGAGCGTGAAACGACGACCAAAAAACACAAACACAAATACCACGCGAGGGTGAATGTCTTCAAACTCTGAGTTCGTGGCAATCAAACAGACAATCAATCAATCAATCATAGCACGCTCAACAGACGCAAAATAGACGCAAAATAAATATCATAACTTCCACTGCCTTTTTGCGATTAGTAGTCGGATCAAGTCATTGTATACATTACAGATTGGACGAAGTGGTTCCGACGAGCGAGTGTTCACGTCCATAATGAGTGACGTTGGCCATCTGCAGAAAACATTGCTGCAGTGTTGCGAAATGTCCTGATCCTACCTTGAAGAGCACACGTCTACAAAAGACCTCTACGCCGCTTTACTCACTCACTTGGGCGTCGTCGGACCCAGCCCTGTTCAAGCCTCACGTCTCCTTTCCATCCACAAGTCAAGAGTGCTTGTAGTGCGCTTGTGGACACAGGATATCGTGCCAGATGTGTTTAGACTGGTTGTGATATTGTTTGTGCTTTGGTCTACGAAATGGTTCAAGTTTAAATCACCAACCGTCAATCCTGGGCCTTCCAGAACGGACAACCAAGACCATCCACGTCTGAGCCTCTTACCCAAGATAGCCACGGCCTCAAGAACCCCTCAGCCTCTCTCTGACTCTGTCAAAAGCACCCACTGCGTCACCGTGTCTGCCAACAGCGACACCCCAATACTCTGCCGATCTTTCCGCTTGCTTAATACCCCTGCTATAACTTGCCCAGCCCCTAGCTTTCTCTGTCTCGCCATTTGCAATAAGCCAGTCGCGCATGATATCCTTCGAAACACCGTCTACAGGACCACCAGCAGTATTGTTCTCCATCTCGGCAGCTTCCTGCGTTTGCTGCACCATTAGCACCAACATTTGCTTCTTGAATGTGGCCCATGCTGCTAGATAGGCAGAGAAAGAGCGAAGGTATGTTAATAATTCGAGTTCGTCTGTGAGTTTTGCTGGGACAGTGGGAGGACGTGGGAGTTTTGGGAGCTCGAGTGGAGGTAAATTCGAGGTGCTCGGATGTGTCGTCGAGGCCTTTGAGTCGAACGGAAGGGAGGTGGATATGTCTTTGAGGTTGTTGAGTGGATTGTTCGTAGTAGATGTGTTTGGGTCGTTGCCGAATGGGGCTACGTTGCGGAAATCGTTCATGGTGAGGTTCATTGGTGTGGCTTGTTGTGGTACTGCGTCAGCGCGGGAAGTTCGTCGGGATGAGGATGGACTGTATGTTGTGCCAGTTGGATTGGAGGGGATCGATGTTGCTGGCGTATTTTGAGGGGGGTGTCCGTTGACGGATCGACCTGACCATTCCGCTCTTAAGGGCTCGACATAGACTGTCCTAGGCTGTGTGGGTGTCGCATCCGCTGCTGATTTTAGCGGACTCGTCGGTTGTGGCGTTATTGTTGTTGTTGTTGTTGTTGTGTTAGCTGGTTCAGTCATATCAACATCCATAGCATTGCTATCAGTATCAGTCCATTCCGTTGGGTCCGGACCTGCCTCTTCGTCTCCATAATTCTCTGGTCGAGGTTTGTTTCGTATGGAACCTCCTTTGACACTTTTCGAGCGACGTTGTGGAGACTGACTACCAGCGAAACTTAGTGGGGGAGGATTTGCCCATTGTGAGGCCCAATTATCTGTTTGAAGTGTTTGTGACCATTGAGCAGAGGACCAGGTGCCTACCCCTGCGTTTGATGGTGGATTCGCGGCGCTCGGCTGTGGAGATTCGAAAGGTGTGGTGTACATGCTTGCAGCTCCACTTTGAGGAGGCGCATTACCCAGTGGGAAGGTGTAGGTAGTAGGTAGATTTTGCCCATTTGACGGAGGTGGTGGCGGTGGCGAGCCAAAAGCTGGTATGTGACGCGTGCTGCCGGTGAAATTGGTATTGATTTTCTCTGGAAGTGGTCCGAAAGTCCTGTCAAATGTGTCGGGCTGTACAGGAAACGTAAATCTGCGAGATCGTATCAGTAGGAGTGCGAGAGAGAGAACTCGAATCATCACTGACATGTTCGAGCCATCTTTTGTGCTATCGAAGCCGGATGTGGGAGGATTGCTCAATGGTGTTGTCGTGCCACTCCGTCTTGCCCTTGGCATAGCTTTAGGCCTGTTCTGCGTATCGGGACCAACGCGAGATGACGTAGTTCTTGATCGCGCTGTCGCGGCAGCGGACTCTATGTCATCTGAATCAGAAGAGCTATAATATTTACTTGTAGTTTCCGCTGGTCGTGGGCGTGGTCGACCAAACGGACCCCTTTCCGGACCTTGATTTGGGGTGGCAGTACTTGGAGTACTAGCAGGACGCTTCAAGTCTTCTGCTGTGGCTTTCGTACGCTCACCGGTATTTGCGTTATGTGGCGTCCCTTTACGAGACGAATCAGCAGAAGTTGTGTCAAAATAACCTGGTGGTTCTGGCTTTTTTGCTGTTGGGGCAGGTCCTCGTTGTGTGTAGCCCGCGGCATGATCGTGGTCGGATCGTACATGATTCTGACTATATCCAGAAACTGGCGCCGGCCTTTCATCTCCTGATGGTGTCGAAGGGTCAAAGCCTCCTCTTCTCGGTGGTGGTCCTGGTTTTGTATCAAGATTGACAAAGGGCTTATGCCATTTAGAAGCATCATAAGCAGACTTTTGAGAATCGTCACTTTTGGCGCGTTGTGGTTGAGATCGTGGATCGAGGTTGTTACCGTATGCAGTACCTCCCTGCGGTGTGTTCATTCTCGGTGATGCTGTTGGTGCAGCCTTTCGTTCTGGAGACTTGCTTCCATGCATTGACTGCCACGCTTCGAACATGTTTGCCCTGTCTTTCGCATCTTTGTTTGTGCTGGTTTTCGGCTGTGGTCGCGGAGGCGGTGGTGGTGGAAAGTGAGTGAAGCCCTCCGCTCCTCTGTGAGCACCTCGATTGGCGGTATTTTGAGTCTGACGTGTCGGATTGGTGCGCATTGGGGGTGGGGGAAAGTTGGACGTTGCTTTATAAGGGTTCCCTCTGGCAGTTGGTCGTCGAGTAGAGGCACTTCCATTTGCGGTGGGTAGTCTTCGGCTGAGGTCATATCTCCGCCTGGAATCCTGCTCTTTCAGCACTTCGTGAGCAGCTTGTACAGCTTGAAATCGAGCTACTGCTTCCTGTTCGTGACCTCGATTACGATCTGGGTGGTTCTTCATTGCTAGTTTCTTATATGCTCGGTTGATGTCCTCGATCGAGCAGTCTGGCTCGAGCTCGAGAGTAGCATAATGATCCGGAACGTCGTCGAGAGCCATGACGGAGGCAGGCTAATGTAGGATTCGAGGGAGATGCTTTCACAAACACTATTGCAGGAGAGTATGGAATCTTGTGCTCGGTTCTTCCGATACCATGTCTTGAACAGGAGGGGTAGTGCGCAGTTTACTTCAGGGGAACGACAGACTCGAAGGACGAGAGGCTTAAGAACGGAGACTAGCGAGCAGCTTCACTGTCATCGCCGGGGAACTCTGAAACTCAGGTGACACAGTTGTAAAGCAGGAGGCAGTTAGTGTTATTGTTGTAGTGGTCTATCACATGTCAGAGTACTCAAACATGGTAAAACATCTCGACATGATGCTTCGTCTCATCGCGTCACCACCATCGCCACCAGCACTGCAGCAATGGCCGAAGTCGATGAGGTCACCAGCCATGACACTAAAGGAGATAGTGTAGAGAATGAGATGGACGTAGACGACGAAGAAGAGGAACAGGAGAGAAGCAGTGAAGTAGGAAACAATGATAATGATGAAGAGGACGAGGAAGATGATGATGACGACGACGAAGAAGAGGAAGACGGTGCTCCGGTAGAAAGCCTTGTATCTGGAAGACAAAAGCGCGCCACTGCAGGCTCCAAATACCAACAATTACTCAACGCAACATTACGGGAGGACGCTGAAGATGAAGTTTCACTACTATTTGCGGAAGAAGGAGAGGATGAAGAATTCGACGAGAACAAAGTGGAAGAAGCGGCCGAGGTCGATGAGGATGATTCTTCCACGGACGAAGAGGACCAAGCTGGTGGTCAAGATGACGAGCTAGCTGGAGAAAAAGAGCTAGAAAAACAAGAGAGAGCAGCGAAGCGGGCGAAGAAGAGGAAAGCAGAGCAAGCATTGGCAAAAGCTGCACCGTCACGGAAAAAGGTCAAGACTGAAACCCCAGCAGAGTCTTCGAGAAGAGCATTCGAGACCCCGACCACTACCAAACCAGCTGAAAAGACAAGGAAGCGATCAGAACGTGTATCATGGCTACCTTTAGAGGCAGATACACGCGTGCGGACATCCTCGCGAACGTTATCAGTTCAGAACAAGGAGAAAACATTGGAGAGCATGAAAGAAAGCGAGGCAAGGAGAATCAGGCAGTTGGAGGTCATAGAGAATGCGCAGAAAAGGAAAGAGTCAGTAAAGGTGCAGCCCATGACGCAGGCGCAGAGAATGGCAGAAGCTGCTAGAATTGCTCGGATTAACAGCAAGAGCCTGAATACTTGGGAGGAAGCAGAGGCTGAGCGAGCTGCAAGACAAAAGGCTC
>Ga0181467_100171_pt2 | contig 15222 bp, 16 predicted proteins | sample InSIn5gowninarea_2_FD_119079 | JGI IMG/M metagenome (GOLD analysis project Ga0181467, IMG submission 119079) | Clean room microbial communities from NASA Spacecraft Assembly Facility at Jet Propulsion Laboratory, Pasadena, California, USA -... ... | reverse complement strand
AGCATCGCGGTTGTTGTCGGAGGCGATGGCTCTGAGAAGCTCTGAAACCATGGTAGCGAAAAGCTTCTCCAGCTGTATCTCGTCATAGAACAAGATCTCGGCTCGGAAAGGTGCAGTTTGGTTAGGCAAAGATCGTCTGAATTCTTGGATCATCCAGGTACAGCTAAGTCCCGTACTGCCATCCTATGCATACTTTTAGCACCATGTAAGGAAATTGCGATCTGTCTGACTTACCTTGCGGGCGATGTCAAAGATGCCCAGGATGGCATTGATCAACGATGATTTACCACAACCCATGTGGCCGATGAAGGCGAAGCGGACCTCATTCGAAGGACGAGCGTCTAGAATGCCATTGACGTGTTGGACGAGGGCCTCGACATGACAGTCGGTGTACTGGTTTCTCTGGAACACCTTCTGAAATGTGATAGAGATCTGTCCTGCGAAGTTCAGAGCGCGCTGATGGCATGATCGGTGAGGGGCGCCAGCAGCAAGCATTCTATCAGGTGTGTTGAGATCCGCGATCTTTTCTCCAGTAGTATGCATCATGATATGTGTTTTTGAGGATACTGTCGTTGTGCATAAACAAGGTTTGGAGTAGAGTAGGTCATTAGGCCAATGTTGACAGCAGAGGAAGGTATCGATATGAAGGCTGTTGTGGGACTGCGAGTGAAGACGGTCCGGCTGAGTTCGCTAATGTGAATCACCTGAAAGGGAGGGGTAGGTAATTTGGTGGCGATGTAAGAGTGAGTCGATGAGGTATTTCTTGAGAAAGTCCGGCCGTCTTGTGAACCAGTCCAAGAACAAGATGATGTGGTTAAGATGTCGAGACTAGTTGGAGGAGAGAAGAGAGATTGGTCCGAAAGATGAGAAGGTTGAGAAGTGGGAGAGATGGTGGGATGTGTGTATGAATTGAGGAGAAGGTCTGGGAGAGATGGCGGAGGTTATTTAAATAGCTAGTCGGACCTCTCGGAGGTCGAGGTGAAGGTGTGAGGTGCAAAGGTGAAGGCTGTGTGAGCATAAAATGTACACTGAAGATGTGTAGTCCACCCTCAGTGAATCGAAATCCAGCAATATTGCTGCGAGTGGATGATGAAAGGGAGATGCCATTGAGTCTGGCAAAAACGAGATGGAGTGAATGCGTTCAAGGAAAGGATGACTTTCGTGCCAGGTTGAACGAACCCGTTGTCAGAACGCCGCTGTCGAGTGAAGAAAGCCCCTCGAGTCGTGACTACCTTCAGAAGGCCCAAGAAATTGTTCTTCTTGCCCACACACTTCTCCAGAACTCAGAACATCTCCTTGAAGCTAGATTGTATATGGAAGACAGGTTCGACGTTCATACGTGTACCTGAGAAGTATCAGTTAAAGTTATGTTTGAAAAGGCTATCTCAACTTCCCATTTCGCTCAGGACCCACCCAACTACAAAGATGCATAATGTTTCTTCATAGTAAGAATCAATATCCATGGAGCACTAGCCAACGTAAACTGTAGATCACAGAAGACCATGTCAAAGCTGAAGTATTTCAGCGTCGCAACTGCCCTCCAAACCAATCATCAGATCGCAAGATATTTTCTATTTCAGCGTGCTTGTCCAGAGGAAGAAAGAGTCTGTAACGTTGACTGCAGGTCAACGACATTCACACTGAACTTGAGAATCTCAGCCGTTCAATCGCTCCTCAGATCTAGCTATCAAACTTCAAGACACTATTGTAGTTAGCAAGATGGTCCAGAGAGATCAGTGTGCTACATTCTGATGGTGTCAACTATGCAAGTTTGTGCATGACCATGTGATTGGGAGCAGAAACAGGGCTCGTCAAAGTCTTGTCATTGTTCGCATTTTGTGTTCGTGATCTTATCGAGATGTATTACACATGTTTAATTCTTCCTCACCAAGATCTCATTCTGCTCCTGGCGTGTTCGTAGTGCTTCTGTGGGGTCGACTTTTTTTGGGTTCGTTCTCCTTGCTTTTCTCAATGTCATCTCCCATCTGCGGCAGTATCTCCTTTGCAAGTTGTACGCGACGAGTGAGTTCCCCCCTCATCTTTCTCTCCTCTTCAGGCTCGACTTCCTTGTCCTGATAACAGTTGATGAAGCTGTTTTGGATTTCCTGCAGGCTGGCCTGGACACTGCTGGAAAGCTCGGTGCAGTGCGTGTCCAAGACTTGTTGTAATTCAGAACGAGCTGTTTCATGGACAGACGACCACAGGCCTCCCATAATGCGAAGTTGACGCCTCATATGCTGAGGCTTGCGTACATTAGAATTTTTGCCCTTGATAGCTTCAGTTGATTCGTATATCGGAACCATGCATCGCGAGGTGATTGACGCATCTCTTTCGTCTGGGTGTGGCGAGGTGAGTTCGTGAATGACACCTTCGAATTCGGCCTTGAGTGAGCTGAAGGATTCCGCGACTGTTTTTCTCATCTCCGTTTTCTTCAGGTCAACCAGATGGGAGAAGGGTTCGAGCTTCACGAAAGTTGACTGCCGATCTTCCCGGACGCTGGTACTCATTTGGTTGACATGCTCTTCCAAAGCGATGGCAATGTTAATCTCCGAATTGATAATCATGTCCAGCAGGCTCTGGCATCTGGCCAGTATGAGGGGGTTTGATATCTTGATGAGGTCTCCGTTCCAGTATAATCCGGGAAGCGCTTTGGTTTTGAGTCGGAAGCCCCTCTTCTTTACCAGGTTGCGATACTTTGGAGGACTTATGGTTTCCCATCCCTGGCAAACATCATGGCTCTGCTCATTCAGCGTCTGCTCATTGAGTATGAGGACATCCAGAATGCGCTTAATCTCGTTGTTGACCATGTCATTGAAATCTTCTACGACTGCAGAGCATATCTACGATTTGTCAGCGTTGCGCAGTTCATAGCATTGTATTTCTGGTACTCACCGGCTTCAGATCGGTCACAATTGCCTCCAACCTTTCGCTGCCATTCAGGTGAGCCTTGCAGCACCACATCTCAAAGCTGCTGATGATTGAGGGCAAGGTGTTCTCGTAATGGAACGTGACTATATTGAAAGGTCTCTCTCCAGTTGCGCGTCGCAGATAGTGACGAAGAGCAGGGATTTGGGTGTCTGCCACAGATAGGACCGGGACGCTTGATTTTTTGAACCCAGCACGGTGGCTCTCATACACCAAGGTGGACACACAGAAGACAGGAAGGGGGGTTACATCCCTGGTTGTTGTCCTGTATTTATTCTGCAAAGTCTCGGTGACGTACTCATTTCGAATCATGATACCACATCGATCTTTCCTGTCAAAATGCTGTTAGTTGCGGAGAGGTGCAGATATAGGGCGCCTACTTATTGAGCTTTGGCTACCTGTAGTTTTCGCCTATAAAAGACCGTCAGCCGACGATCACTTTCTGCGGATAAGTTACTCACAGCAATTGTTCTTTTTGAACGCGGTACGGTATCTCGCTCGTTGCTATTTTTTGTCTTTTGTTGGCACGGAGCTGTTCAAGCTCCTTCTCAAGCTGGTCGACTTCATCTTCGGCTTCTTGCAATCGGTCTTTCTGAACGTCATTGGCATTTCCCCAACCTTGGAACTGGCTGAGAGAGTCGGTGTGTGTAAGAACAGGGATAACTTTTCCGATTCGGTGTGAGAAGTATCCCTTTCGCAAATATCGCAGGACTGTATCATCGTTGATTGCTCGACTGATTTGCGCTATGATAAGAACGAAGATGCTTCTCGCAAACTCCTTCTTGACCATGGCAGCTCGTGTAGGATCACAATCGTTCAAGCCAGGTGTGTCCACCAGAACAATCCCGTCGTTGAGGAAAGGGGTGTCGAGACAGAATGTGATTCTTTTGACAATGGGCCAGCAAGCACGTTCGCATCCATAGTCTTGACCCTTTTTGACGGTGGTGTGAGTGAACCCTCGCAAATCTTGGAGAAGATCCGCTGTGGTTGCAGACTCCATGACCACAGTGCTCCCAACACTCTTTTCCGTGTAGTTCCTGATAATTCCTTCGGACCAACGTACCATGCGAGCGATAGCTGCTTTGTCGTTCTCGCTGTGAGCTTGGCGAAGAAACTCTTTGGTCGCCTCGACAGAAGCGCATTCGGGACGGTTGCAAAAAAGATTGGAGATAGCCTGTATGTGCCCATACTCATCGTGGTCCTTCTCGGAGTCGTCAAAATCTATATCTTCAGAGTCGGAAACGTTATCTTCGGACGGGTCGACGGCGGCATAGGCTTGCTTGAACTCAGTAGCCATAATTTCCTCCAGCTCGGCACCGCGGTAGTATTCGATCTCTGCCCTGAAAGGTTGTGTCTGGTCAGGCCGCACCCTCCTGAATTCATGGATGACCAGCGTCTCGCTCAAGCCACTATCGCCCTGTGCTCAATGATCAGTGATGACGCTTGCGTACAGGATCTTCTTGACGTACCGTGGGAGTCAGTAATCCCTCAGAGATAAGGGCATTGCTGACGCTTTATTTGCCGGACCCCATGCCACCTGCAACGGTAATACGGATTTCAATCATAGGGCAGCATTCCCTACGTTCTTCAATCATGCTGGAAAGCTTGTTGACGTTGCTGCTAGTGCTTGTGGTTTCTTTGAGCGGCTCTTCCAGAAGCTGTATGATCGCTCGGTGCTTCTCCTTGGCTTTGGCAAACGAGGGATGGTTGGCTGGGGTCTTGGATGCCTCTTCGACCGCAGTAGCATCGTAGCTGCTGATCTCTTCATCGTCGTCGTCAGACGAATCGTAGTCGTAATCTGCTTGTCTTTTCGACATTGTGAACAGAACCGAAGCAGTGAATGTTCGAGTGCAGTGTTCCGATGTTGTCAAGTACCGGTATTCGCGATTGTTGTGCTGGATAGGTAAAAAGTCGGGACCGCCGAAGGCTTATAACCATAAAGGTAGTTGGGTAGACTGTAGATGAGATGAAGAAGTTAAATTGAGAAGCGGAGCGTAGTGGCCACGAACAGAGGGAACCATATGAACGATAGGCTAAGAAGGTGGAACAGTGCTGGCAGGTTAATATAGGAAGCAGATTGATCTAAATGTGCGAGTGAAAGGGAATGGTGTGAAATGGAGGATATACAAGGTGAGATGTCTAGAGACAGCCCACCTCACTGCAGAAGACGATAAAAAGCGGTGTGGGCTAGCAAGTGAGCGCCGCAACAAGTGTAGACAAGCTCAACACGAGTGAAGAGTATGAGGACAGTGAAAATGCACCTTCTGTCGAAATGCATCAAAGGCGACAATAGACGGTAGTGAACCGAAAGCTTGGAATCGGACCTAGCTCATTTCAGCATTGTAAAGAAGGTGATATTAGTGTGTCAATAACTGATTCAAAAGCGCCCAAAGACCTTTTTGGCCATGCCCGCAACGCCCGCTATGCTTCAGAATCCCTAAACAAAAACGCTGGTAGTATAACAATATCAACAACATGCGCCCTGCTTGCCGCGTTTCTGAACGGAAGCAGCGTCGTTCATGCCCAGATTGATGGTTCTCGCAGTGTTGCCGCCACCGGCTCCAGGACCCTTGACTCCAGACCGTCTGTCGTTCAGGTCGTACTTTCCAGCCTCGATGTTTTGGTATATTCTCTCTGCGACCTCACGGAAAGCTCTTTCGACGTTGTCGCCGCTCTTTGCCGAGGTCTCGACGTATTGCATGACCTTATTCTCTTTGCACCACGCTTCGGCTTCTTCCTGTGTGACTTGACGCTTGTTCTCGGAGCCGGCTCCCTCGGCCACTGTCGTTGAAGCAGCAAGATCGCTCTTGTTTCCGACGAGCACGACGATGATATTTTCTTCTGCAATCTGGCGGAGGTCGTTCAACCATGCTGTCACGGCTTCGAAAGTAGCACGCCTTGTAATGTCGAAGACCAGTAGAGCACCACTAGCACCTCTGAAGTATGATCGTGTGATTGATTTGTACGTCTCTTGTCCAGCGGTATCCCATAACGATAGTTTCATGTGCTTTTGGTTTTGCGAATCGGTATTTGATGGTGTTTCGATGGTAGGGTCGGCGGACGGGTCGTTGACTTTGAGAGCTAATGAGGCAGGAGGACCAACCGGTACAATGCGACTGCCAAATTCGACACCAATGGTTACATCGTGGTGAGGGGAGAAGCGTCCTTCGCACAGTCTTATCGTGAGCTGTAAACGGTACGGGTAAGCTGCTGTTGCTGGGGAAGGACATGGTATGAGCGACTACATACACTGGACTTTCCGCAACCAGAGTCACCTAGCGATACGATTTTGGCGATATAATCCCAACTTTGCGCCATGATTGTGATTTGATTGATGTGTAGAAATGGGGACAAATCGGAAAGGAGCAACAATCAAACATCTGGGTCGTTCCTGCGGCGGCCTTGTCCGCAGATCTGGAGAAGGATTGCCCTGTGCGTCAGCTGTGTCGTCATTCTGGACATGGGTGAAGATGCAACTTTTGCTCCTTCCGCACTGCATCTCTCGTCCAATTGATCCCTGTACGATGTACTGAAGGAAGTCACAGTCGCCTCCTCATTCTCTTCTCTGACCTCGAGAATGCAGGTTTCCTCACGACTTGGGAAGAGCGATACACCGAGTCTGTGTTTCGGCGACGACGGTTGAGAGCCGGGGCCGAATGACTCCCTCACATGCACGCCGCCAATGATGGAAGCCGATCGTAAACATGTGCTCCATTCGATAGTCTATTCTCAGCCTCAATATCAACTTGTCATCTCTCCTTCCACTTCTGCCTGCCTCGCTCCTTCCTCTTCTCTGAACACTTCCTTCCTCGACTAACCACTCACACGTATACACACCGTCCTTACACGTAGCAACATGGCAATCAACGCCAAGATGGAACCAAAGGCAGGAGACGCCGTAACCCCCTCGCCCGCCACTTCGAACAAGCCTGTCGTCTGTGTCTTGTAAGTGTGTTCCTGCTCGAGTCATAGAGTGAAGCCTCTGACATTGCCCGTCTTAGCTGCGGTGCCTCCGGAGGCAACTCCCCCGCTCATCTTGCCGCCGCTCGCGAACTCGCCCAATCCCTCCACGAGAACAACATGAAACTGGTATACGGAGGTGGCACTGTCGGCATAATGGGCGAAGTCGCCAAGACTCTGGTCTCCCTGGCCGGTCCGGACGCTGTCCACGGTATCATCCCCGAGGCTCTTGTAAAGTACGAGCGCGACTACAAGGAAGGCGCACCCCTGGATTCCGTTATTGACGAGTCAACCTTCGGTCGCACCACCGTTGTCGCAGATATGCACTCGCGCAAGCAAGCCATGGCTCGTGAGGTCATCGATGGTGGTGAGGGTGGTGGCTTCGTCGCACTCAGTGGAGGCTATGGCACCATGGAAGAACTCATGGAAGTCACCACCTGGAACCAGCTGGGCATCCACGCTCGTGGTGTCATCGTCTTCAATGTCGAGGGCTACTACGACGGTCTGCTCCAATGGGTGCGCACTGCCGTCAAGAGCGGCTTCATCGCAAACAACAACTCCAACATCATGATCGAAGCCAAGACTGGTGCCGAATGTGTTGAATCGCTGAAGAACTACCAAAACGCCGAAGGTAGAATGAAGTTGGAGTGGAACCAGAAATGATCTCACACCTAACAACATTTCCACCTATTGCCATGCCAGCAGCATGGAGCCAAGAAACCGGCTATCATGCCTAATCGTCCAGTACAAGCTTCGCTCGCTGTCGTCACCGAGCAATATACCGCTGGTCATTGCATCTCCATCAGGATATTACACTGACGCCGTTCGGCCGTAAGGGCTTGCCAAGTACGAGATCGATGCATACCGATGGACGCCTAAACCTGGACTGAATTCTAGAGAGCCGTGCTCACGGATAGAATGATGTATGTAGATGCATCCCAAAGCCACAAGCATATAGACGCCACGAGAAATACAGAACTAGATTCGACAGACAGTATGCAGTCCGAACGTGAAGGCCCAACCCAAGCACGACATTCGAATACCCTTTCTATCGAGATCGAGGGTATAATACACAGCAGTATTCCATTCATATGCGGTCAGTTAGGGCAGAGATGGCGACAACGAGAACAGGCCCTATAAGCGGACCTATATGTGACAACAAAAGACGTTCGCTGGACCCTTGGGGCCACAATATGACGACCACCAAGCAGATTCCACCAATACCATCTTCCTACCTCGACCGGTGAGTAGACCAACATGGCAATGTCTTCCCTGGAATGCATAAGAGATCGATCATCATAGCGATCACCATACCTGCAAACATTGCTGATAGGAAAAAGGCCAGTGCGGAAAACCAGCAGCCAACAAGCAGCACGGCTAAACGCCTGTCGTCCAATGAACAAAGCAGGAATGACGTCGGCTAGCTATCCCTTCCCGTCGCCCTCGCACACATCGGAGACGGCCACTGGTCCGAAGGTGTACGGAAACCCTCCACTCCTCAAGCCAGTCACAATCATGGATCTACTTCGGTTTCGGGACCCTTTCTTTTGGTATCACGCTCCAACGGGGCACGGCGGACCAGCCGAAAGTGTGAAGGATCAGATAAGGTAAGGGTGTCTGTCGCCCTTTTCTGTTTTAAGTTGAAATAAGTCGTGCAACGGTGCATAAAATACTCTAGCTAGTGTAGGGAAGTAATCCTAGAGCCTATAGAATTAACCGAAGGTAGAGACGCGACCTTTACTAACGAAAGCGGGCTAATAGTATATAGCGTAGTGATTAATTAATTAAAGAGAAGAAGAGTATCTACGGGCGTAATCTGTTAAGAACATTATGCTCTGCTAAGGCGTTAGGATGCTAAGCTAACCTTATTATCCCCTTACTTGTTATAGCCTATTATAGACCCATCTGCAATAGAACCTTACCGTATTGCAACAGAGTTGCAACTCCTCCAAGTGTGCCAGGACTGCACTATTTTCAACTTTTTATGATATTAACCGGCGGTTTTGGACAGGGTGTCTCGACTGGTACGGCAGCTGGTCCGAAAGGCGGTTTGGAGAGGTACGCACGTAACATCACTCACGCCAAATGAAGATGCAAGCAAGCCATGTGGCTCTCTCTCTCTCTCATGTGGGGCTGTTTTGTGGCATCGGTATTGTTAACCTTCGGCAGATGGCATAGCTGTCGGGGGAGTAAGGGCGGGATGTGGCGCACGGTTACAATGTCTAGAGTGTTAGAAAGGGAGCCGGCCTTGGTTGGTATCCTTCATCTATCGGTGATGGATGCTTGGCCGAAGGTATGCGAATGGTAGGGTTGCATTACGTACGTGCCTGCCTGCCGAATGTCTCGTGGTTTGAATAGCATGGCTCGCTAATGTATGAGCTTTTGGTGCATTATGCTCCTTCTCCAAAGATCCAAGGGAATAAGACACAGAATGTGCCTTTTCGGCCGACGGATGTATTTGCCCCCCTTAGTCGTCTTTGTCGATGCATCACAAACAAGTCTAGCGAGTCGTATCGCCTACCATGCTCTTCTTTTCCTCATGCAAAGACAAAAAGACAAGCGAACAGAGAAACGCAGAAAGAGGAAATACAGCATGCTGATCTGTTGTTATGTCTTCTCCTCGGACGGCGGCCGTGATGCCGCGAGCGGTGTTGCACTCATTTCGCCTCATCGCCCCAACTATGGACATTGGACAAATCGCCCCAATGTTTCGCATGCATGAGGCTGACTTGCATGTCATGCAAACGCATGCAGGTTTTTAGCAAAGGGCGTCTCAAGCAGCTGGCCGTGAGTTTGATCCTTCCTGCAGGCTTCAACATTGCCACGTAGAATGTGCTGTGACCACATCGAGTAGAGATGTACAAGATGTTTGTCAGAGAGAATGAAGAGTCTGCGTGGAAAGAATGGCATGGGCAGGCCTGGGCTTTCCCATGCTGCAGAGGATGGGCTTTTGTTTGATGCAGGGTGAAGCACCGCAGGAAACCCCTTGCGACGGTGAGACGTTTGACATGGAGATCACTCCGGGATAATTGTGTACTCGAGCCTAATGTTGAATTGAAAAAAACGTGGATACAGTTTTAGAGATACCGCTTTCAAGGCCGAGACTATGATCAAAGGATGTTTAGTTGATGGACGGACAGCATTTTCCGAGACAGTGAACAACCACCATTTCCCGCAATCATGAGATGTTACATCCCGATCAGGGCAGGAACGCCCCGTCCTTTGCGCAACCAATCCCGTCACGTTCGGAGCGTGTGGATGATCTACATTAATTTCAAGGCCCAGGCCTCTGCCATACCCCCGGGTTCGAGCATATGTTAGCACATCAACATGGATGCAGCTTTCTCCATATTCGCTACCGAATAAGAAGAGCACACGATCAAATTGTCGTAACCAGTGATGCTCGCTGGTGCTGCAGAAGAAGGGCTGATGTGGACACAGGAGAGCGGTATCTTTGACGATCCACGGAGGGCTTGCAGGGTATCCGAGACTTGGGCCGCAAACTTGGTCTGAGACGACATGTTGCCAGTGGCTTTGGTGTCGATCAAAAGGGCTGGGTCGCAATTGACAACAATGATGGCTCCTGCTTTCCGAACCCACGCGGCATGGAGATCTGTCAGACCGACTTTTGCGACGAATGGGACGTGTCGGACCCTAGCATGTCGTTTGCTCAGAGCTCGACCGAGGACCTCGAAGGGGTCCTCACGGCTGCCCTCTCTTGGAATTGCGGGTGTGAATAATATAACGAGTTGGTCTGCTGGCTCTTCCGATCTAGTGGAGGGAGCCGAGTGCTTCCAGGCTGGAAGAAGAAGACTGGATGAAACGGACACTCGAAGATTGGACTTGGGCAGTGGTACAAGCCAACGTTGATTTAGTATCAGCCATAATTGATGTTCCAAGATCGACAGGGCGGTATTGCCAAGTCAGGGACATTGAAGGCTTGAAGAAGGGTCCAAGACTGTTTGAATATTTCGAGATAAAGTTTGAACTCTCGAGAGTGGTGCTGAAGAGAGCAAAGAAACAGGAAAGCGCAGTTCTTCCTGGGCTTATAAGTCTAGCGTCTGAGATGGTCTTGAAACTCACAGACTATGGCCAGGTAGTCAATAAGCACCATGACGGTATCCTTGATCCGTAGACCAATTGAAAAATCTGCTCGGGCAATCGTTCATGCATTCAATGCATCAAGCCTCGAGCCATGATCTCCCCATCGGAAGAACGGTCTTTTCCTCTCTCGTACTTGACAGAAGAGCCCTTCAACGTTGTGGCTGAGATCGGCGAAGAGGTCGACCTCGAACCAAGGAACGAGGACGATGCAGGGTGGGTAGTCGCGCAAACAAAGTGGGGCAACATGGCAGTGTCCACCATATGCCAAGCTGAAACTTCGTCTATGAGCATGACAAACCTGATCCTGGAACGGTCATAGAGAGTAACAGCATGGATTTATTGACAGACGTGTGAGGCGTATAGTACCTCTGGCAGTTGTATCTTCCGACATGTCACAAATTCAAGACGGGAGCGGAATCTACACGAGACGCCTCCCTACCAGATTGAATGGACCTACTGTTAACCAGACAGGCAACCCATGACTTCGATAGTAATCATGATCCATGGATACGATGACTTTCGTGCCGTCTTCAAACGGACCGCTCGGCTGCGCGAAACATAGGGGGAGAGCTGCGGCATTCCACATAGCATATTGATATTGGGTCGACCGGGCGTGACTCCACCAGAAAGTAAAATTCACCAGATGCTGCATCGGAGTCCAGAACCGGTGAGGACGCTACGAATGCACCTCGTGTCGTACAGCATTTCCGGTCATTGCGCCAATGCCATTTGTTCCGAGGACTAAAAACCCATAGAGGCGAGTAATAGTATTTAGTCGTCTTTAGACTTGAAGCACTGACCAAGACCAGAATGTACAAAACCCCATGTCATTTTCGTTGATGCAAGGTCAAGCGGATATCTGCAGCATCGCGGGTGGCGAAGCATTAGAGGTGCTTGATTCTAGCAAACCACTCACTCCAACGACCTGACTTGTTCTTCTGCAAGCAGCCATATTGATGACATGCATAGTGTATGCATTCAGTGGGAGGTCTGTGGCTTGACGAGTGCTGATAGTCCGGGGCATTGCCTATTGGCCTGATCAAAGCGGCGTGATCCTGTAGCGGGCCAGATGAATACAGCCTGCAGTAGACGCTCGCTGCAGCACGTTCACGTGCAGTGAAGAACATTGAAGGCCTGCAAAGCAGTAAGTGATGGTGGGGATGTTCGGCAAGAAAGTTGGACCAAATTGTTGACCATATTGCCGCGCTTGGCGTCAGCAACGCGCTGCTCGGTTGACAACGTGGCTCGGATGTGTCACCAACAATGATCGGCGGGCTTGAGAATCCGACAACCGGGGATCATCATCATAAAATCAGCAGAGGGCAGTAGCGACTGATGTGCAGACCACCTCCCGACTACAGTAAAGATCAAGGAACATCTGTCTGCCAAATTGGCAAAATAACATATCTCGTTTGTTCGCTGTCACCCTCACAAGCTGATATCAGCATATTGCAGTCAAACACATATCAGCCATCCCGCACTGATTTGCCAGCTCGGCGCTTAAAGTCACCTCGTTTCTTGGTTGACATGCCAGCATGTTAATTAACTGAACCAAGATGTTGTCAGGCTGTCGGCAGTTCAAAGAGGTCAGCCTTACCGTCACCGGGGCGCAGTCATTCAAGGATCGCTTCCCGGGAAGCAAACCACACGATGAAAACGTGCCAGGCTGCTCTGAGGATGCCACGGGACGATTCAAAATTCCATGCAATGTGGTGCGTAACACGACCGCGACACACAACGTAGACTGATCGCTCATGAACTGGCTAGACCGGTCTTTCGCACGTCTACAATCTCTACTTTGTGGCCTACGTGGACAGGATATATGTCTATGAGCCGCAATTCCCATCTCAGGATATTGAGCAAGAGCCAGTCTTGATCATAGATACAGAGACGAAACCACAATCTCCTGAAGATCAGAGACACTATGGACGTTACGCAAATCGAGGCACACGAGCCATCAACAGGCTTCTGGTACAGCTACTTGGAACTGAAGAGATAATCGCCGTAGCTAGAGATGATGGCGATGTCGAAGCATACTACATCCGGCATATCTACAGCGCGATTGAAAAGCGAGCATACTACGACAATACTCTTGATATTCTCGGGACCGATGTCAAGCCATTCTTTCAACGGAATGTGGGCCTCAGTGCATGGGGATTGGCTATTCACAGTACAGCTCGCATGATTGCTGCCAGCTCCAACACACACGCAACAACCGTATTCACCTTTGCACTCACCGATGGCGAGCCGGAAGACGAGATTGATCTTTCAGACGAGGATGAGGTCTACTACTATGCGATGAATGAAGTCAAGCCGCCAAACGATCGGCGCAAGAACGACGTTCGTATTCTGGCTCATGCTCAGGGATCTCAAAACCTGCCCGACATCGCTTTTTGTAATACTGGCAATGATCCTGCCGGTAGGTGGCTGCTGACTGCCGACATCCTCGGACAAGTGGCGACATGGGATGTACATAATCTACAGTTGATTCAGCTCGTCAATGCCGCATTGAGTCCTCCTGTATTCTCAATACCCTCTGGCTGGATGGATCCACGCAACGGAGTGTGGGGTCTTTTGTTTCTTGATCCATTATCTTTCAGGAACACAGAAACCGTAGAAGAAGCACTGGGCATCTCTGAAGACCAGCCTAGTGTGGACCTGCAAAAGGTGAAAGACACCGCCATCTGGGACTTGGGCAGGACTGTGGATCGACTTGAGAACGTGCGTCGACCATTCAAGGACTTCGGCAAACCAGTTGAAGTGAAAAATGGCAATTATGCAGACCCCCTGGAGATGTCCCGGCAAACTACCAACGTATTCTCAAGTGGGACTACTTCCCGGCGAAGTCACTCTCAGATCAGCAGCACTGTTGAGGAAGAAGAAGAGGGCGAAAGTGAAGACCGAATGCCCGAGGACAGTGATGATAGCGACGATGAAGTCGGGTACGATTCGGCCGAGGAGTCTCATGTAACCGTTCAAAGGCAAGATGGAAGCCTTTTCCAAGTGGAGAAACCCAAGTGAGTCCGAAATTGCTTCTCTCCGTGGGCCTTGCTAATCGAGACTGTCAGACCAGGAGCCAGATTCAGACGTGGCGAGAGCATGTGCGGCGACCTCCCCTGTCCAATACTACAACTTTCATTCAAAGACGTCTACCTCTACCAACCAGCGCCGAACAGCAAAGCCTGGGAACACTTCCCTATGCCATCGATGAGACGTCTCTTCCGACAAGAAGTACCCGCATGTTTCGAGTCCGGCAAATTCGGCCGCATCAACATGTATGCACAGATACCCAGTTTGGGTGTTGTGATCATAGCAACACAGAAGGGTCGCATCGCCATCCTATCACTCACCCAGACTGTTACGCGTATGCTCGATTATGCCAAGCAAGATCCAACCCTCTCGCCACAAGACAGACCACGTATGGAGAAAAGAGTATATGGGTTCAGGGTGGATCATATGCTACCTCTTCCCAGCCAAGAGGAAGCCGGACATCGACCGAAAGCTGGAATACACGGTATCGCTGTTGGCCCTGTACAAGGCACTGAACACCTCGACGACGGATTGAAGCGATGGCGATTGTTGGTTCATTACCAGAATCACGCCATGCTGGCCTATGAGATTGGCAAGCCTTCCAGAGATCAACTCGACTTGAGCTTGATGGCTATATGACTGTCCTAAACCGATCCCGGGAGGCCTCCTGCTTTTTGGATGGAACGCTTTGCGAGGATCATCGTCATCTTTGTACTTATAGTCCACCCTCCACTCTGTACATCGCAATGATCGCATGGGTACCCTAGGCGCAGAACATGGCATAGTATACAATAGACAGCGAACAATACATACACAACCTAGCCCAGATCTCTTGACGATGGTATAATCTAACGGCTATGTGTATCACCAGCTCAAGCCAATGTCCCATTGCACTTCTTCGTCTGCTCCTGTCGACATCTTGGATACTCAAGTTTGACGAGGATTTCTACAAAACATATCCACCCTTGATCGAGCATAACTGTTCGTTTTACTATCCCCTCTCCATTGCGATTGTCGGATCGAATTATGCAGGCGAGAATGTAAGCCAATGATTAGATTTCGATCCGACAAGGGTAGATTGCAGGTGAGAAAAGTCGGATATATACAGCATGGCAGAGAATGGTTTTCTAGGTCACTCGCGTGGTACTTGCAATTCAACTATCTAGGCCAAGAAGGTGATCCAAGAGAAGTGGCAGAGAGAAG
>Ga0181467_100800_pt1 | contig 15247 bp, 16 predicted proteins | sample InSIn5gowninarea_2_FD_119079 | JGI IMG/M metagenome (GOLD analysis project Ga0181467, IMG submission 119079) | Clean room microbial communities from NASA Spacecraft Assembly Facility at Jet Propulsion Laboratory, Pasadena, California, USA -... ... | reverse complement strand
CTCATCTAGGGGCTTCGAGCACAATGCCGAGGAAAGCTGGAGAGCAGGATCGTCTGCCATGGACATCGATCATCATATTGACTTCGCACAAACGGCAATTCAAGAGGACATGGCACATTCGGCCAATCTCATGACAGACGAACCGTCTTCACAGTCCGCTGCCCAGCATGACCTGTTAGATCAAGAGGTGTCTCCGACGACAAGACCGGCAGCACCTCCTCATCATCCAATCCACGAAGAAAATCCTAGCACACCTCAACACCCATTCCGAACCACAACAACCACAACAACAATCCCCCTCGCTAACCACTCGCTTACCACCACCGATCAACCACAACCCGACTACTCCAGCTTCGCCACACCCACCGGCCTCACCCGCCAACAGGCGATCGAGCAATTACGAGCACGCCGCGGTCGTGCAAAGAGTATTGTCACTGCTTCTGGTGCTGGAAGTACCCCCGCTACAGGCAAGAAGGCTGGCTTGTTGGATCTGAGGCAGGATATGCAGACACCGAGGAGAGATATTAGTGCTGCTAGTGCGCCGGAGATGGGGAAGAGTGTAAGTAGGCTGGGGAAGAGGGTCGTTAGTAAGTAGATTGTTTTGGGGTAGGGGACTTCTTTTGTGTATAATTAATTTTGAATGAGAATGAGATTGGTTATGGTCCGAGTTACATGGTAATTGTGAATCGCTTTCTCGGGGTGTGAAAACAATGTGCGCCTGGTTGATGGTGATTCGACGTTGGGAGCATTGTGCCTTGAGCAGTGACTGAAACATTGTCGGCACACCACACACGGTCGTCCTAGTAATGTCAAGACTACAAAAGAATCTCTTCCAGACTGGTAACTATCTGAGATGTGTTTTTATCAACTACGGCCTCACTTTGAAAAGAAACCTATTAGTACTCTTCACATTGTAGATGTAGAGATGTGCTGATGTTCCAACCTTTCCACTCGAGGGACGTCACCGAGGATCTACATGTTTGCTAAATCGGAATAGGTTGAAGAGCACATCCGAACAAGCAAGTCGGCCAAGGGCAAAGGAAAGCTAGACTGAACCAGATGGGAGATACAGGACGAGTGGCATGGGAGACACGATGAGTCCAGAGTTCATATCGCATTGCACACAGAAAAGGGACAGTAGTCCGTGATGTGAATCATGTGATAGAAATTGCAGCAGGGATTGCCGTTAAGGTGAAGACGAAACCTGACTCCTTCGTACAACACCCTGTCTATGACGACTTCGAACAGTTCAAGGCTTACCTGATTGGGGGGGGCTTGCGCGGAAGCCCCTAGATGAGATAGTAGCGGACATCTTCTTTCAAGCACTATTCGACATCACAGCTGTCCAGCCAGAGCTCCTGGACAGCCTACACGCTTCGATGGTGACATACGACATCTGGATGAGCAGAGTCTAATCGCTGACTAGCGATGTTAGACTACAGAGACAGAGAAATACTCTTTCTTATATGATAGTTGTCTGAGATGTGTCGATGGTATTGCGCCCGCGTGGTAAGAGAAAGCCACTAGTACTCTTCACACTATTGTATAATGAGGTATTGTATGAATGACACAAGAGCTCCCGGTCCAGGGCTCTTCTGCACACCACTAGCAGTCCACTGTCGCTTCTGTGCTCGAAGATGATTTCTCGCTTGGTGGCAGAGGTCTTTCCCTTAGCTCGCCATCAATTCACAATGGCGAGATTACCAAAGCCGATGTAATGGTCGATGCGCAGAAAACTAAACTATTCTGGATCGCTGTTGCGGGGGTTTTTGTCAGTACGTCTTCAGTATCGCTGGAATGATAGGTGGTGAAGCTGGAGAGATGACGGATACTATCAACGACTTGCGACTATCCACCCGATTTCGATGAGAAATATCAGAAGGAAGATCGCTTCTTATAGATGCTAATGAAAATGGTTAATAGATGGTGTGAGTAGGGATTGTTACCTCCAGTAGAATTACTTTTCCCTAGTCATAGCCTGGATGTGCATTAGACCTGTATTATTGAGGCTCACACTTTCATTAGCAGACACCAAGATCTAGATCTGACGACGGTTGTGAGTTTTTCGGCCATAAAAGGAAGCGGCCTACCATTGAAAGTTGAAACAATGAAAATTGGCGAGGCTGTATTTGCGACATTCAACCTCAAACGCTTGGGGGCGCTTGGTGAGGCTGTTTCCGCAACACCTATACTGAGCTTCACTGGGCTGTAACTGGTAACGCTACCGTAACTGTGTATACTGCACCACACCCACAATACGTTCGTATGAGCGCAAGAAAAGACGTCTTCGGCACTATCAAGAGGAGGCCACAAGTAATGGAGCGTAAGGTCATCAAGAATAAGATCATACTACACCCTCTAGGTTCCTTACCTTGCTTCCCTTACTCACATCCTCGTTTCCGAACTCAACTTATGTACTCGCTGCGCAATATCGCAAGTATCTGACTGTCTGTTATCACTTGTTGCTCGCTTCTTGGATTGACGCGAGGAGAGAAGTTGCGTATAGGATAATGACGTGCCTGTGACATGTCTCAGTACTAATACTCTCGATGAGAACACGCGAGAATAGCTGCGAGGCGTTACAACATGGCTAAAGCCCGAAGAGCAGCATATGCAGCAAACAAGGCCTCGAGCTGGGCAAACACAGAGCGGTGCCACGCAGCAAACAAGGCCTCGGGCTGGGCAACCCAAAGCCACCATTGACTCAGGAACCGCGCCTATTCGGAGAGATCGACTTTGGCTCCCTCACCACAAGAATGCTCGCCACTATCTATCGTGATCCAGACTTCTACTTAGACTTGATGAGTATTCGACATAGCTGGAGACCCCAGTGAAGTTGAAAACTTCTTCAAACGCGGACATTCTGTCGATAAAATTGATCCTGGGCACGAAGAATAATCGCCATGAGACGCCTACATTGCGTTATGCATGGCCTTTGATGCGTAAGGATGCCGATCTCGAAGACATGACATCGCTTTCGTACATCAAATACTTTCGACAGCAAAGGAAGCCAGAATACGAACTAGTATTACAATCTCGCGAGTCTCGAAGTCGCCCTCATCCAGAACGAGGCCAGGTCAAAGGTGCTAAGTTTGTTTGTCCGACATGTCCCGAAGCGCAACAGCCACAGAATATGGTCTATCGTAAGTTTTGCTATCACGCCTATTGAAACAAATGTTGGCGTTTCATTGATCCATATCCTCCAGGAAGCGCGCTGCTGCACAGAAGGTTGAACTAGGAAAGCGCAAGATGGAATGTGCAGAACAGAAATCATGGAGCACTCGTCCGAGGACGAGCTGTTTGAGACCAGTCTTGTTGTGAGAACCTTTTAGATGGCTGAAGAAAGTACTGGTGCTCTACGCAGTACGATAAAACCAGCTCTGCGGCAACGGTGGGAGGAATACTCTGATTTGTTGGGGAGCTGAGAAGTATTCGAGGATCGACCGGTTGTAGACTGGCTCATCGAGTCTCGGCGCTCTTCACACCACACGTTGAGGATTTGCTGTGACATTGCGGAAGTAGGCCTGGCTCACCTCTCCTCGAGTTGGGATGTAAGTCGAACGCGAGATAACTGAAGAGTAAGATGAGGCATAGCAGCCGACACACGATTCGTTTGAGTGAGGGGATGTAGAGTATATGATAAGGCTTTCCTAACATTCTTGAATTGAGAAGATCCTAGAAGATGTTGTTAGCTATAGTACGAATAAGTTCGAGTATTCCTCACAACACAATCAGAATGACACAAATACCGTGATTGGCAGAAGTTCTGGAATTGTAGGACACCGAGATATCGTCAATTCGTGAAGAGTTTTTCGAGGCGAAATGGGCACGATACTCCTCACACCATATCCTAGAACTTGAATATGCTATGGGCAGAGCACTTCTTCCAGAGTGGCGGAACGTAAAAGATGAGGTCGAGCTCGTGGTATCTGTAGATACCCGACAAAGCGACCTCTCATCTGGGAGACTATTACCCATATTTGCAATCAACTCACACCGCTTGATTACAAAGAGCTACCCCTTCATCCGCAACCATTTCAAGTACATCGTCCTACACGCTTTCATAGTGTTGTTCTGAATAGCATCAAAGCTGGTACATCATCTCTCGCTCATCTTCAGCATTCGGATGATGCAGAGGCTCCGAGAAGTGATAGGCCAAAGCTTGATGGTAACCTCAGTGCGATATGCTCCACAGCTAATTCTTGGCAACTTGTGACAGTTCCTCGACGACAGTTCTCATAAGATAGTAAGCTGGGAAAGACTTATGTACGTCTAGACTCAATGTAGTCAAGGTGATACAGCAGAATTCAGACCCCCAATTCAAATCAGTTTGTATACCTGCAAATAGCAGTCTCTGAAAGTGTAGCAAGCTGAGAAGTAGCCCAATATATCCAGACTTTGTGTGGCGAAAAGTCGTACGGTACTCGTCACACATAGCAGTCTCCATAGAATATTAAGTTGAGAAGAGGACCGAGAAATCTAGATATGACGTGGCAAATCAGCACGGAGGACTTCACGCGTCATCCTAATGCGGGATTGGTATTTCGTTTCCTCAATTCTCGACTGCAAGGTCATTGGGATGTAGAAGTCACAAAGAAAATTGATGTTGAGATTACTATGAGGGGACGCCTCACAACTGTTTCAGCCAGCATCGCGACCCCTCGCGCCAAGCAATCTCCCCAATTCGGACTAGCGTGGATGCGTTGTCCTCTATTATGAAACTTCAGTTTGCTCTCTCCTTCCGACACACGCCTCACCCGAAAAACTCTCGCTGCCGCTCTTGTGTGTGCTTTCATCTTTGTTGTGCTTGTTTTGAGAAGAGAGACCTTGCTAACCTATTCGAATAGCTCAATAGTGCCGCGGCACTACTCACACCACCGTAAACCTCACCTCAACCTCATGATTTAAAAGATCTTCAAGCTGACGTGTTTGAGATAGATCATGTCCACCTTCACGCCTCGACCTCCTTACACTCAGGAGGAGCTTGCCGAGCTATATCCGGCGAACCTGCAGCTCGAGCAGGTTCAGATCGTAAGCGACACTTCTTTGAGATGCCGATCAGGTTTTTCAACATTCTGTGAAGGAGAAGACTGACGGTACTCTTCACAGCTGGCAAGGCACGGAGAGCGCTCGCCTGTTGGGCCGCGTTTCGGCAACGTATGCTTTCAAACCGAACTTATCTAGGATCTTGTACTGACTTCGGTGTAGCTTGGCTTCCCAACTTGTGTGTGAGTCATACCTCTCGATTGCTTCACTTTTGACAACACGTAGTCTGGCCGTACTGTAAGGCTGCTAGGATGATCCACAGTATCGTCAAAACTCCCGAGGGCTTCGAGCCGATCTCCTACCGCCGTCGCATCGAGACCCTTGGCCCTAACGACGCTCCCCTCATTGCAGAGGGCCCCAACGGAGAGCGTGACAATGTCTGGTATGTTGGTGAAGCCGCAGGACGCCCCCTACAATATCTAACACACAAAAAGTGGCTATGGAGAGCTTACGGACATCGGACGTGACACAACCTATGCACTCGGTGTTCGTTTACGCTCTTTGTATGTGGACCAGCTTGATTTCATGCCGGACATCTTGGAGAACCAGAAGATCATGTACATTCGTGCAAGTCCTGTTGCCCGCGCAACAGAATCAACTCAGCAGATGTTCTCGGGCATGTATCCTGGTCCAAAGCGTGAATGGCAACGTCCGGTCATCGTTACACGAGGATTCGCGGATGAGACATTGTTCCCAAACGATGGTATATGCAAACGATACGGCGAGCTTCAAAGACAGTACGCCAAATTTCTCAAGGACAAATGGGACAAGTCCAAGGAGATGGCCCTACTTCAGGATAGAATTGGCAAGCACATGCCTACAGGAAAGGTCACACTCGCAGGTCATCCTCGCTTGAGCGGAGTACTGGACACTGTCAACAGCTCACTCGCGCATGGACCAGCAACCAAGCTACCGTCGGAATTCTACGAGCCTGCTGTGATGAATGCTCTCGACACGATTGTTACCAATGAGTGGTTCCAAGGCTTCAAGGACAACCTGGAGTACCGTACGTTAGGCGTCGGTGGCCTGGCTGGTGATGTCGTCACGCGTATGGTGAAGCACGTGGAGTATGGCCGGGATGAAGCGATTGGCAAAACCGCAGCCCAAGGTGTCAAAGGACAATCTGGATACATTCCCAAAGCAAAGCGACCAGCTATCTTTGGTCTATCTGGTACACACGACACAGCTTTGGCTGGCTTCCTAGCCAGCTTCGGTGCTTTCGATGACAAGTGGCCACCATATACCAGTCACATTGCTATTGAGCTTTTCAAGGTGAAGGAGACTTACCTGGAGAGCATAGCCAAAAGTTGGTGGAAGTCCTTCCCAAGTTTCCCGGACATCAGCAGAACACAACTCCCTCACAATGACTCTATCGGACGCGTTCAATCATCACAGATCAACGATGCAGACATGTCACGTCTTGACGGCTACTACGTCCGAATCCGCTACAACGATGTTCCTGTCACCGTTGCTGGTTGTCGAAAGCCAGGTAAACACCTTGATGGTGATGAGACCTTCTGTACTTTGAAGGAGTTCAAGCGAATTTCCGACAAGTTCACTCCAAAGGATTGGAAGACTGCCTGTGCTGCGAACGAAGGAGTGAAAGGAACAGGGAAAGCACCTGAGATTGCTGGCTTCTCTGATGCATAGAGTTTGACGAACGCATTAACACGAATGGAACATGAATGAACGACAACGGAGCAGGATTACAGGATTCACACAAGATGTGGATATATGACAGATCAGGGAAGGACTAAGAGACAGGAGTCTTGCAGGCAAGATCAATATTAAGGGCGAAGAATATGCATGTCATGTCTCATACTGATAGAGATAATGGTTGATAATACTCTGGATAGGGGATACCGCATGGAAGAGAAAGACAAGGGCATCGACACATGGTCGCGGCGAGATAAACAGCTCTTTTAGCTATGCTGTGAATAGTTAATGATAATTGAATGCAAACGAATGAGCATCGTGTTACTGTTCATGTCTTTCTCTGAAAATTTCGTCCTTGAACTACCTTACTTTTTGCGCTGCTCTTGCTCAGTTTCCACTTTTCACTTTCAAAACTCACTTCAACAAATAGATCGTCCTCAGCTACACCACCTCCATGCCGTCTACAACAAGCTTACATCCATAAAAGTAGCACAACAGGATTCGCTGTCAGCATGTTGACCTGATGTTACGGTCGCAGGCTCGGCGCCACGCACTCCGCGAGAGACCGATCCGGCAGGTGCTTTCACTGCACCTTCTCCTCTGGGTGGTGATTACGCTTGTTTATCCTCATCGTCCTTCTTCCGCGTCTTCTTCTCCCTTTTCCCAACACCATCATCAGCCATTATCATCATTCATAACCCTCGTCATTTTCGTTTCTCGGAAAAAGGTATCACTTCGATTCTCGCTGTGCACTTGCTACAATCGGCTTCACGTAATTGTTATCATCCTCATTCGATATCTGCGACATGCGCTCATTTTCCTTAAAACAATTCTTGACGGCGACTATTCTCCTCGCTACTTGTCACTGTGATCTATTGACACCTTTCCGTCATGAGGAAGTGCACCACAGTCGATATGTGAATCGCTCACCCTTCGATGATGTTGACGCTGTAAATATTGCTGAAGCCTCGTTCATCTGGAGTAGCGTACGCAACCCCTGCTCCACGGTATGCTATTGTGGTGTTCCTCTCTAACAACGTCGCCTACAGATCACACCTGCAGCAAAACTTGTCTGGCATCCATGTTACTATGGATATGAATGCGCTCGATTGGAGGTGCCTATGAATTGGAATGCGACGCACCTGAATGAAACTGTACCTGTCGCTCTTGCTCTCGTGAAGCTTCCAGCGGTCGTGCCAATCACGGATGTGAGGATCACAATTCCCTCTCAGTATCAAGAAAGATGCTAACCTGCATCAGCCTCGTTATGGTGGCCCTATCCTTCTCAATCCTGGTATATTGATCTTTCTTCAGCCGATACATGTTGTGCATGACTAACTCTTCCTTAGGAGGACCTGGTGGATCTGGTGTTGGCATGGTAGGACTATTTGCCCTCTAGGCTGTGTTCAGACCGCAAAATACTATCTGCTAACACAATGTCCGCTATAGGTCCTCAGTAGAGCCAAGGAGATCCAGGCAATTGCCGATGCGGCTTATGTCAATGGCAGCGAGACGTATGTCCCTCTCGGCGGCAAAGAAGGCAAGTTTTTCGATATCGTTAGCTGGGATCCTCGCGCTGTTGGCAAGACAACACCGTTTCGCACCTGCTTCAGCGATCCTGTCGAATTAGTACGTTGGACAGCAGACACGACTGCTGCTCCAGGCACTCCAGAATGGAACGTACATTTCACGTGGTCACATCAGCTTGCCCTTGGCGGAGGATGTCTCACCAATGAGGAACTCAATCCCAAAGGTGAGCACATCGTAGACTTCATGTCCACCGACAATGTGGTCAGAGATATGGTCGAGATTCTTGAACGAATTGGTGAATGGCGTGAAGCACAAGTTAACAAGGTCCACCTGGATGGCTTGATCAATGGACAGAATGTTCTTGGAAACACTCTTTCTCAGGAGACAGTCGAGGCTCTACGATGGCGCAAGGGCGAAGAACCACTTCAATACTGGGGATTCTCTTATGGCACAATCTTGGGAGCAACTTTCGCCACCTTACAACCTCATCGCGCGCATCGTGTGATATTGGATGGTGTTGCTGATTCCGTTGATTATTATGCTGGAGGTTGGACTACTAACCTACAGGACTCGGACAAAATCATGCATAACTTTTTCGAATACTGTTTCCAAGCAGGAGCCAATTGTAGCATGGTCAAAGAGAGCGATACGTCTTCGGAAGATGTTATGGCACGTTGGGACGATCTGGAGAACTACATTAAGGAGAATGGACCAATTCCTGTGCCGGGACACAAGGAAATAGGGCCGCAGGTCATCACGCTGACAGACGTTTACAGTCTGATCTTTGCTATTGTATACAAACCCCATGGAGGCTTCCTAGAGCTCGACCGGACTATTGGGCCTATTATGAACTCCTTGGGCACTCCCTCTTTTCCTAACGCGACTATAGCTGCTGCACGAAAGCACGTTTTGGAAATGGCTAATCTGAACGAGATGGTCATCGACCCATCTGTCAGGTGCAATACATCCGACCTCAACATTAATGATCCCGAGTGTGGCACCTTCTTCGACACCGCCCTATGGGGAATGACTTCAACCCTTCGCATTCACTGCCGTGATGGTGACAACGAGATCGCTATTCACTCTGTACAAGAGTTTGAAAACTACCAAGCACAGCTGAACAACCAAAGTCGCTGGCTTGGCGATGCTTGGGCTGGTGTTCGTTTGTTATGCAGCGGATGGCCAAGTCGTCCCCAAGAACTCGGTCACTGGTTTCCAGATCGCGGCCGCCGAGCTGCTCCTCTCCAGAAGCAGATCGGCAGCAATGCCACTGCCCACGGCATCCTCCTCATCGGCAACACGTACGATCCCGTTACACCCCAAAGGAACGCACGATTCATGTCATCGCTGTTCAAGAACAGCGTAATGCTCCAGAATGACATTGACGGTCATTGCGTTCCGGCTGGGGTTAGTCTCTGTGCGGTCAAAGCAATAAGGACGTACTTTCAGACAGGAGAATTGCCTGAGGAAAATCTGCTGTGTTTACCGCAGATAAGGCCTCTTGTTGGAGAGAATGGCAAAGGATTGGAAAAGGTTGATTATGGCAAGTTGGACTTGGAGCACAAGTTTCTCCTGAAGAACGCCGCTAGGTTTGCCAAAGTTTATGGCGTCTATAAATGATCGAAGGAGTAGAGGCTTCCTTGATGTTGACTGCAAGTTGCGATGCAGGCAGATCAGGTTTTGATATTGTAGTTCTTTTTGTCTATACCTAGTAGTATTCACCTCTATAAGCTAGGCTTTGAACCGATTTGCCTTTGACTGTGTGACGCTTCTTGGACCGAACCTTGAAGTTTCTGTTGACACGCCGAACTATCTCCTTATTGTATTGCGACTGAGCTTTGGCTTAGATTCAGCTTGGCGTCATAATCTGGTATTCATATTGCTCATAAAATGGACACACAGGCGTTCATCCATCAAGAGAGCTCTTCGCCATTGTGGTATGCTGCTTTGTAACCCTTCTTGCGCAACTGTGTGTAATGCTCAGTTTTCTGAATCCTTGTTGCTGTCGTGCATCTCGTGCATTTCTGTAACGCACATCATGGTCAGAGAGAAGGCGCGCTCTTCAAATCACCCGGTATCCCATCTTCAGTCATCTATCGACGTCGTTGTACAAACACTGCTTTGGTATCATTCCTTCCCAAGCTTTTCATCTACCCTTCCATCACTGCCTTTTCTTCCTTGCATTTCTTTTCTTTCTCATTACCTGTCCTTCCATTCTTCCCCTCGCAGAATCATCTTCGTTTTTGTTGTACACATCTTTCCTTTAGTCAGACTAGATCTACTCATCATCGCCCTCCCCTTGCAAGAACGGATTCGCAACCTCGTGGCTGCCGTCTACGGGCGCGATTGACGTGAGAAGTGTCCCGCGAGCGACGAGGAGGCCGAGGGGCCGGGTTGTGGTGTTGCCTTCTTCATCTGTGCGTGTGTTTTAGTTTCTGTGTGTGATGGAGGGGATTGTGGCTTGTGTGAGGTGGGAGTTGGGTGAAGGGCGAAAGGGGAGTGGAGGGATGTCAAGCGGAGGAGTATGAGGCGTGTGAGGAGGGTGTGGAGGAATGGAGGGTGAACGGGTTGTGTATGGAAGGACGAGTGAGACGTACCTCGTAATGTCTCTTCTACTTCGTCCAGTACGAGATTCATGAGTTGGTCGTAGCCCTTGAGTGTGCCTGTTACTGTGAGGGCGTGTTAGCTTGTGTTCTCTTTTCTTCGTTGTGAGTGGTTGTGCGAGTAGTGAGGAATGAGGCTTCTTTCATTTGGTTGGATGCGGCGGCTCTTTCTCTCTTTCTTTGTCTGAACTCTCTGCGCCAGCCGGCGTCTTGCTGCTGTGGGATTTGTTTGGCCGTGTGCGAGCAGGGGCAGGACGAGTACAATGACGGCCCTCGCAGTGCGCAAGCGGATGTCCACAGCTGATCGAAAAAAATATCCTTCCTCGTTTACCCTTCCGTCCCTTCCCCTCCCCTGCCCACTCCATCAATCTTCTCTCTACTTCTACTTCCAAAGCCACCGCGCCTCACCCCACGCCCTCGCCTCAACCCCCTTGCACCGAAAAGCCAAAAAAAAGAGAAAAAAGCAACTAACCTTCCCTCCCCCCACCAAACTTCACAATAATCCTCTTATCACTATACTTTCCCAAATCCAAAATATTCTCTTTCTTCGCCGGCGCTTCTCTTGCTCCTCCTCCTCCGCTATGACCTCCTCCTCTGTGGTTGTTGTCGTGGCCTCCTCGATGGTTGTTGTCGTTGTTACGGTCGCCTCGGCCGCCACGTGAGGAGTTACCTCGAGAGGTGCCGCGGGCGCCGCGGATGGATGCGCGATCGGACATATTACTTTGGGTTTTGGGTGGAAGTGTTGTGGTGGAGGGTGGGGGAGGTGAGCGTGGGAGGATGAAGGGGGTGGTTAATGGGTGTTGGGATGATGAGATTGGAGGGAGCGGGGGTGATTGGTGTTATTAGAGAGGATGTGGCTAGGGAATGTTACGCTATAGCTGGGTTTTATTCAATAGAGGAACACCAGTCATTGCTTAAAGTTGAAGCAAAGGTGAAACACATATGCACGGACCACATCGGCAGGGTATGTGCTCCGTAGACGTCTTTATCTGGCTTTGACATTCATTCCTGCTGTAGTGCTGCGTTGTTGGTTGGGAATTGAATAAAGAAGGGCGCCTCAGCACAATAACAGCGCACACAGACGTGAGACTGATAACTTGTAGGCGAGACAAGCTCAAGCCGGAATTATATCATTTTTGCTATACTATTGCATTACAGCTTTCTCTCTCGCGCGAACACATCTACTGTCCCCTACCACTCTCATCACTAGCACTACCCCTCTCCAACTGCGTAGTGTTTCCATTGTTCCCACTCATATCACTAACACCACTCTTATGCGTCTCACCGGTCGTCTTCTGCGACGCGCCCGGCACAGCAGTGCTGAAATCAGCCTTGCTTCCACCCAAATCCGCACCGCTGGGCACGCCCCCTGCACCAACATTCTGGAGTCCACCAGCAATCTTTGTGTTGGAGTGAAGTTCCGAGCTTGATTGACCTTGGACTGGCTTGCCGAGACCGGTGTGCACGTCTCCTGAGGTTGCGCCGCCGATGGTGTCTTGGGCTGAGGTGCTGCCGCCGGAAGCGGCTACGGGGACTTCGTCGGTGGGGTTGGCTTGGAAGGTACGGTCTGAGGGTGCGGAGCCGGGAGGGAGCGTCTTTGCTTGGAATTCAGGGGCGTGGTCGGCTTCGGATACCATTTGGCCTACTTGGTGCTGGTTGGGGGTTATGTTAGCGACGAATCGGTTTACTGCTTATATAGGATTGTACACTTACACCCTTAGTGGTCTGAGGTCCAGTGCCTGCAACGTGGGAACCGAATTGACCATCTTGTCCTGCGGAGGCTGCTGCGTCTAAGACGTGTCAGGGAAGTGATTGAGAATGAATGATGGTCATATGGTGACATACTGTCGTTCTTTGAGGCGCTACCTTGCTGGTTGTTTGCTGGGAGAGAGACAGATTGAGCTCCGCCGCCTGGTGCACCGGGGTAGTCTAGAAAATCAAATGTGAGTCTGAAGATGCTCTGAGATCAAGATGGCAAAGAGAATGGATCGAGGGGTGAAAACTTACTCTGGTTTGAGCTCATGTCGATGCCCGCTCCCGAGTGTGCCGCTGAACCTGAAGACATGTTGTGTGTTGTTTGAGGAGGATTGAGAGACTGTATTTGGTGAGATGGTGTTTGGATGTTGCTGATGTTGTTGAAGATGCTCGAAAAGATGGTCACCCAAAGGCTCTTATATGTGTGGTGGGGCACAAGACCAGTGATGTAATTTTCACGTGCTGGTTCGTGCTTGATGTGTCGAGTGTTAAAATGACCAAGTCTCGTCAAGCGATGGAGATGTGCAGATAGCCAACATCGGCAGACATGTCGAGAGCAATGGTGGTATATATTGTATTTGCGATATCGACATCTTTTGATATCTCTCTCCGTGTATGAGCGTGATTGTCTTCAAGATTATAGCAAATCCAGCCTTCATGCACAACAGACATATCACCTCGTCTTCTTCATTCGTGGCAACCCATCCTTCTTTCGTTGTGCTCGATCTCCTTCCGACAACCACTTGCTAGCATTGACCAGTTGTACAATGTTGATATATTGCTTCAAAGCCATGCCAGGTGCGGATATGCCAGCCAATATCCACGGTACTGTACTGTCCAGCTTATTCGCTCTATAAACACATTTGCGTCAGTCTTTGCTGCACCGTCAACTTTCGACGACGACCGTAACATACCTCGCCATCTCCATGGCTCCCGCACTCCACGGCGTTGTCCATACCATCGAAGGTGCCGCGGGACTGCCAGGTTGTAACGTTGAGCCTTCACCTCCAGCTTGTACCAATGTAGGCATCAAGGTCGGCGACGAGAAAGACAGAAGATAGAATGCAATGAAGAAGAGCTCATTCAATGCGCAAAGTGTGAAGAGGACCGTCTATTTTCCTATTAGCCTCCTGTTGCCTCTCGATCATCACCCACCCATCGCGTTCCCTTTCACCTACCGTATTCGTGTAATAAATCGTCATCAACCATCCATGCCTCCGCTCATCCACCTTCTTATGACTCTTCCCCGTCCCGCCCATAGTCAAAGTCGTGTACATCTGCATGTAATGGCTTGCCAAGTCCAAACTAATGAGTCCCTGGAAAAGGATACTCCAGCGCGGAAACGCGCTTGCTAGGAAGACCAGCAGACACGTTGTCGTGCAGCGATCTGTGACCATGTCGAGGACGGCGCCGAATCTGGTGGATTGCTCGAAGCGGCGTGCTGCCATTCCGTCGAGCGCGTCGAGCAGGCAGGAGATTGTGTAGAGGAAGGAGCAGCGGCGGGGATGGAGGGGCATGTAATAGAGGGAGACGATGGCGAGGACGACGCGGGAGTAGCCTGTTTGAGTTTGCAAGGTTAGCTGGGTTGTGTTGTCAACAAAGGGAAAGATGGCGAGCGTTCCCAACCTATTAGATTTGGAATGAACAGGAAGATGTTTTCGTCTGTCATCTCGTCGCCAGTCTCAAGTATTCGTGGTGCGCCTGCTGTGCCGTTTGCTCGCGATCTAGGTGGTGATGCTGTTTTGGTTGCTGCTGGTATGGTTCCATTGGATGGCGAGCTTCTCCTCCTTCTTGTTGCCATGGTTGGCTGATGCGTAAGCGGTACTTGCGCTCAGTTGTGCTGTCAGGCTCTCTTTTTGTTGTGTTGGTTCTGGCTCAAATATTTATTGCAGTTGTTTGAAGCTTAGGCACGAGCCTTGGTAGGAATTTCTGCAACCTTTTTCTTTGGGATCTTTTGCAGCACAAGTTGACCCGGAGAATCAATTATAACAATACGGGCAATAGTGATCGAGAAGGTTGTGATATAGCTTGTACACTTTCGCATAGAAACCGTGACCACCACGCGAACCTCGAAAGCACGTTGAACAGCGGATGAACCGGCGAGCGTCTTGGCGTGGGGATGAAAACAACCTTAGAAACACCTTCAGCAGATTGTTGAAGTGGTGATTGATTGTAGAAGAAAAAAAGCTCAGTCGCTATCAAAGCCACTCCAATCTTCCTCCTCCTCCTCCGCCCCAGTAGCCTCACTCTCCTGCCGTCGAGCACTTCCCGGGGCAATATCAATTGCTTCCTCTCTTACGAACCCAATAACAAAGAAACCCATAGTCCCGTCTGCAGTACCCTTCACACAACGAATACAAGCATCTGCAATCGTCTTCGCATCCTCTACTCCATCTCCGTCTTCACCATCATTCAAAATGCTCTTCGTAGCCTCCAGATCACCTCTAACATGCCACCTCTTCATCCCATCCACCTGCTCCTCTTTCCTCAAAACCCTCCAACCACGTTGCCGAGCTATAGGTGACCTCAAAGCTTTGACAACCACATTCTCATTCTCCTCAGCATGTATAGAACAGGTCGAATATACCACCCTTTTCGCAACCGGAAACGAAAAGCAGAATTGCCGCCTCCTATCGCCAATCTCCCATCGGGCGCAG
>Ga0181467_100792_pt1 | contig 15313 bp, 12 predicted proteins | sample InSIn5gowninarea_2_FD_119079 | JGI IMG/M metagenome (GOLD analysis project Ga0181467, IMG submission 119079) | Clean room microbial communities from NASA Spacecraft Assembly Facility at Jet Propulsion Laboratory, Pasadena, California, USA -... ... | reverse complement strand
TGGTTGTGAGGATTGCTTTGATGTTAGACGAGCTGCAACACTCTGTACCAACTGACTTAAGGTCTCCCACAATGTATCTTTTTGTGGCATAGAATTGATTAATTTTACTGAGTTCACGTTCTACTGTGGTACTAAATACAAGTGCATAACGATTATAGAATTCACTTGTAGGGGCGGTAGGCTTAGTTGTAGGTGGGGTACTGTCTGTGGAGGTAGGATTGTTGTTGGCAGCATTGTTGTTGGTTGTATGATGTAGTAGGTAATGATTGCCAGCAGCTGTAATCTTTTTGATAATCTTCTTCAATCCTTTGTAGTTGATGAGGTTATCACCATAGCTACGATCAGGGAAGGTGCTGTTGGCACGTCCCAATTGCTTCCCAAACTTCATGTCGAGGAATTATGCTAGGTAGGTGCAATAGAAGATGAGCTAACACTTGAAACGTTCATGATACAACCACATGTCTGCAGCTGGATATTGTCCACACACCTTACACCATGATGATCGGAGGTGGGAAAGGAGTGAATTGTGGCTTCAACGTACTGATCCTCGCAGGGCACGAGTAGTCATTCTGATCGAAACGACGAAGGACTTAATTGCAATGTTGTAATTCTCCGATGGCTGATAAGTGTCATGTAGGTGCAGTGGTGTGGCTGGAGAGAGGTAGAGGGCTGATCTAGTCAATACCAATACAGTTCACTCGATGGATGCACGCTGAGCTTGTTAAGGTGGCAGCTAAGACGTATGGGTAGCAGGTAGATGATGTTGGTATTGATGAGTGATGAGCCTTCCAGTAGAGTGACTGGGCTCTGCTCAGCACTGCCATGTGGTGGCTCTGTCTGTCTGTTGCTGCCAGCTGCTAGGGAAAGCTGGGCTGGCAATGTGCGCTGCTAATCGATGAAACCACGGGAAGAGATCTAACCACTCGTAGATAACATGTGGGAGGTAGTTGACAGTCGATGCTGTTGTGTGAGATAGGGTGAGTGAAGAATGGGATGAGATTGTGCGGGTGAGGTAGAGGGAAAAAGTGTATGGAGAGACGGGTGGGCAGAGGTAAAAGTGGGAGGGAGAGTAGAGGCAAGGGCTGTTGGTGGAACCAAAACTGCCTCCCCCTGGCCTCCAAGCACATCGATCAATGGCATTAAACAACACTACTAGTGGCTATAAGGGCTGCTTAGTCTTCTCATATTAACATTGTATAGTGTCTTGGTAAGTAGAGATCTGTTGCAGCATATTTGGTGTGTGGTGGTCTGATCTGATGAGTCTGCAGCGAGCAACAGCCAGAAGAAGTACCAATCAATCGCTAATCCATCATCAACAACGTCTAACAGCAATACATACTACAGTAGCCACAGTGTTTTTGTTGTAAGTCACTGAACCAAATTGCATCACCTCACAATCATCTATAGTTGCATCATCGCAAGCATCTACATTCATCTGAGCATTGACAAATCAACCATCAATCAGCAGATGCTGCACTGCATGGAGATACACACATCGAAGAGGTAGCACCTAGTTTGGACAATTTCAATCAACAACCAAAGTGTACGCATATTGCTTTCATACGTATCAGCGCATCATCAGAGGACGTCAACATGTTCATCATATGCTGTAAGGAGATGCAACTCATGTGTTTGGAACGAGAATCACCAACAACTATACCAATCATTGCACACAACCAACAATCTTCGCCGCTACAGCTGTATATTGCAATTTTATTTGAATCGGGTGGCTCATTACACTCGCGTGCTGTGACCATCATCATCATCATTCTCGCCGTTTTGCTGTTCTCGGACGTTGTTATCGTACTCCAACCATCAACCCATCATACATCAATGCTGCACAATCAACTGCACTACCAGCGACAACACACACAGCATCACTAACACACATCATTTGCGCATTGTTACCACCATTGCAGCGATTTATAACCGCGCCCGCCATGTCTATGCAAATCTTTGTCAAGACCTTGACGGGTAAGACCATCACTTTGGACGTTGAGTCCAGTGATACCATCGAAGGTGTCAAGCAGAAGATTCAAGACAAGGAAGGTATCCCACCTGATCAACAACGTCTAATCTTTGCTGGTAAGCAATTAGAAGATGGTCGCACTCTAGCTGACTACAACATCCAGAAGGAATCTACCCTGCACCTTGTTCTGCGACTACGAGGAGGTGCTATTGAACCTGCACTAGCTGATCTAGCTAAGAAGTACAACACTGAGAAGAAGATCTGTCGTAAATGTTATGCCCGACTCCACCCACGTGCAGTCAACTGTCGTAAGAAGAAGTGTGGTCACACCAATCAACTGCGAGTCAAGAAGAAATTGAAGTAAACATCACACGCCAAGCAATATATATACGCTGTATTTAGACAATGTATATGCCCCCTGCTTGAAATTAGTGATCTATGTACATTTAAATTATATGTGCGTGCACGTGCTGTACGTTGACAAATGAGTACTGTTGTTGACTGGTGAATCAGTAGCATTAGATGTAGCTATACGCTATTCTTCAGCGTCTCAGCGAAATGTTGCTCTGCACGACTTGTCAACCTGTTACTTGTTGAGATGTGTCACGGTGCGCCATGGTTTGTGTTGATAACATTTTGAACTTGTGTATTGTTGCACTCCTGTCGGTTATACACTACCTTTAGTTAGTGTGTGTGAGAGTGAGATCACATAGTAGGCATACAATCAAACCAACTCAACCTCAGCTGGTGCTTTAAAAGTTTGGAAGCGTGCTGCATATCCAACATTGTTGTTGGTTCTCTGCCATATGGCTTGGCATGTTCTGGCAGTCACAGTGCTGTGCTCTGCCTCCCCTTGATCGTATGCGTGGTCTGCCATCCTTCTGCCACAAAGCAAAAGATGCATTGATTCAGTGGCTAGCTCGCTGCTTCAAGTCATCCTGTACAGTAGAAGCAGTTTGTGCGAGCGTCAATGATGGACAGCATGCTGAGCAGAGCAAGCGAGCAGCCGCCCCCCTTCACAGCGTGACTAGATGACTGACGGGAGACTATCAACCACCAATAAAAACCAATCGCCTCACACGTACAACTACAAATTCTACAAACTAGTTTTTTCTTGGACAGAGACGTCATGAGTTGTATGACCAGCCCCATCAACTGCAGGTGACTTGATTAGCCCCTTGCACACACGCTGACCATCCCTCCCCTACAACGCACACACCACCATGGATCAATATCACATCCTAGATCTCATAGGTGAAGGTAGTTTTGGTAAAGTCTACAAAGGACGTAAACGCTACAGCGGACAAATCGTTGCCCTCAAATTTATAGTCAAAAAAGGTAAGACAGAACATGATTTACATTCCTTAAAACAGGAGATTAGTATCTTACAACGTCTAAATCATCCTAATATTATTAGATTGTTAGATAGTTTTGAGACACAACGTGAAATATGTGTTGTTACAGAATATGCATATGGTGAGCTCTATGAAGTCTTACAAGATGATCATACCATACCTGAGGTTGCTATACAATGTATTGCTAAGCAGTTATGTAGTGCATTACATTACTTACATACCAATAGGATTATACATAGAGATATGAAACCTCAAAATATACTATTAGCCTCCAACTATACAGTCAAGATAGCAGACTTTGGTTTTGCACGTACATTAAATCAACATACCTCTATGCTTACAAGTATCAAAGGTACACCACTGTATATGGCACCAGAATTAGTCTTAGAACGTCCCTATAATTGTACCACAGATCTATGGTCATTAGGTTGTATATTATATGAATTATTTACTGGTCAACCACCCTTCTATACCACAAGTATCTATACATTGATACATTTGATAGTTGAGACACCTGTCAAGTGGCCTACTACAATGAGTAATCAGTTAAGAAGTTTTTTAGATGGTTTATTACAGAAATCACCACAGCAGAGGATAACATGGCCAGCACTATTAAATCATTCCTTTATTAAAGATTTAAATGAAAGTACTGAACTAAAGTTACAGACTCCAAGGTTGATGTCACCGTCAGCTGCTGCTACTGAGAAGGAACAATTGGAAGAAGAGAAGGCTCTTAATAGTGCAAGAAGTATGGCGAATCATGCAAAGCCACCTAATCATCAACCAAGTCGTTCACGTCCTACTACCGCTCCTAAGCATGCCGACAGTGCCAAAGCTCCACAACAACAACAGATTGCACGTAAAAACCCAATCTCAACAAACTCCAAATACTCTACACTATTGCATGAACTCCAACATGACGCGTCTGGCAGCCATGTCCGTCGACTTAATGAAAATACTGGCTTGCAGGAAGAAGTAGCTACTACCATTGTCAGCAGTCAGAACACCAGTGAACTAAGTGACATCTGCCAGATCTTACGTATTGTTAGTCGTTCATCGATACAACACTCAATCGATGCATCAAACTTTATATACAATTGTATCACTGCTGCAGTTCACAGCATTCATCAACAATGTCAACACAGCCCTGCTAGCCTATCTTCCACCCTAACTCCCCTCATCCCACATCTCCTACACTACACACATATCAATACTACGTCCATACAACCCTTAGTCAAAGATACTACACAACTACAAATCCTCTGTCAACTAGCAATGCATCCACTACTTCAACAACACCTAGCATATCATACATTTGTATTACATCTCATTACTACAGCAGTCAATCTGTCACAGACTGCTGCTCAGTTGTGTCTACAACATCACATTACAACACACTCTCTACTACAATCAATCATCCAAACTACATCCTTGACTGCTACTACAGCTATACAATGTCAACTCCTAGAACTCTATGTACTACACCATGTTGAAGCACAGATAGATGATACACAGTGGTGTCAATTACTATCTACATTCCTTAAGCTGCTTAGTATTGCTACTACTGCTGCTACTATCACTACAACACCTACAGATAGTAGTAGTATCTCAGCATTATTGTATGACAATACATGTACACATGGTCAAGTAGATAGTATAATCTATCTAATGTACAGTCTAATGAGTACTGTCAATCCATCTGTATGGTGTAGTGTCAAAGATACATTGTGGGAGACCTTAAGTCAGTTGGTACAGAGTGTTGCAGCTCGTCTAACATCAAAGCAATCCTCACAACCACCTGTACTATCTGGCTTAGCACTACCACTACTCCTCCAACTCCTTCAACACCACTTACTCCACACCTACAACAATAACCTCACTCTGCTCACAGATCCTCTACTAGAATCACTCTGTAAAATCCTACAACCTAAACCTCTACACGACCTAATCTATCTGAATGATCAACAACAATGTCAATGTGCCAACAAGGAATCAATACAACAACTACATCTACAACTTGTAACCTCCATAGTATCAATACTAGATCTACCATTCAATGCATCCAGTGGTCATCCTACCACTGATACTACCACCTCAGCAAACATCCAAAAACAATTGTATAACAACGGTATCATCAAATCAGTGGTACAAGTGATGCCAACAATTGTAGAATTACATGTAGATACAACAACCACAACAGTAGATACTAGTGCAATGAATATTAGTAATGGTAGTACAGCTACCAGTAGTAGTCGTGACACTACCGCACACACCTCTACCACCCTTCAACACCACATTATTACATTCATTCATCACCTTCTCACAGCCTCACCTTACTTTGTACAACAATTTCTACAATGTCAAGGCCTACAGATGATACAACAAAACAATCTACTAGTCTACAACAACTACAATCTACCTACAATCAATGAGATCTTACTACTACTCAAATTACTAAGTCGTTCTTCCACAGACAACAATCAACTTCTAGCAGAGATCAACTTCTATCCTACACTAATGATACTATTCAATCTCCAACTACAAGACTTACAACTACGTGTACGTATATGTTCTCTCCTTGGGCATGTATGTAGGCCTAACAACTATCATTATAAGTTGTTGAATGAGTGTGGGATACTTACACCACTGATTGATGCATGTAGTGATGTACATAGTGATGTCAGAAGGATTGCTGCATTTGCTGTAGGAAATGCTGCCTATCATGATGCTACACTCTATCAAGCTCTGAAACCCTCCATCCCGTATCTCACTGCAATCATCTCACAACCAGCACACAATGATGATAAAGCTATTGCCAACGCCGCTGGTGCCATTGGTAACTTGGTACGGCACTCGTCCGAGTTGGTGTCAGCGATGTATGAGGCTGGAACGATTGATGCATTGGTCAACCTAATCATTACTACCGTTGGTACATCTCAGGCACTTACAGAAGATCGTCTCAATACAACACGCATTACATTGTTCACTGTCGGCACTCTCGCTTCCGTCGAACTTGCAGCTCAACGCTTGATTGAGCTAAAAGCTGGTGCAACATTGAAGGAGTTGACCAAGACGATCAGTGACAGTAAGGTACAATCATACGTCAAACGTGTACTCACTAAGATTCAGCATGATCAACAAATGGTTGGATGAGGTCAAAAACACATTGATTGAATGGCTGGCCACCAACTCATTCTCCGTCTGTGAGCTTCATGTATTACTCAGCAAGCATTGCATATCTCACAATGTTTGATGTGCTCCGGATCAAAGATTGAATCAACAGTAAGATTGGGTTTGCTGGAATACAGCACCATAAACGATGAAATACAGATGAAGGAAAACATATACTAATGCAGCTATGTAACAAAGTGGAAGCGGAAAAGCTACCCAGAGTTACAGCTCCAATTTACACACTCTTAGCCTTTGGTGCTGTGGGCGGTCGGTGGTTGAACTGCATCAAATCACTGATCTGCCTCATAGCTCGTAGCACGGTCTCATCTTCCATCGGTAAGCCTGCGATTTGAACTCCAATGGGCAAGCCAGCCATCTTGTCAGCATTATATTGTTGACGTAGACGAGCCTCTAGCACTCCTTTTGGTTTGCTATTCCTTTGATCGTTGTTGGGGTCGACAGCGGTGACAGGTACAACACCTGCGGGTAGATCGAGTAAGTTGTAGAGCATTGTGTAGCTGCATGCAAAGCTGATCTTCTTGAATGAGCCATGTGGTACTGCGGGTAGTGCGTGTGCAGGTGACAAGACTACATCAAATCGATTGCCATGTGCTTGCCATGCATCAAAGAATTCTTGTCTGTAGGCTTTCTTCTTGTACTGTACCTGCCATAGGTCTTGTATAGAGCGTTTACCGGTGGCCAGAGTCAACCGAGCTGCAACAGGATCCTTCAACAGATATTTAGCTATGCCAGCTACGATGTTCTTCAGCCATTGTGGTTGATTGACAGTTGCTATCAATGTAGAGGAATAGTCTTCGTAGATCTCCCCTTTGAGCTGCTCGCTGATAGTGTCACTGCCGTCTGCTGTCATCAGCTGGTAGTAGAGAGCTATAGCATCAACCATCGACGGTGGCTTGAATTCCACTACTGTGTGTCCTGCTGCTCGTAGTGCTTCTACTGTCTCTAGAACAGCTCGTCTACAAGGTGGTGAAGCTGCTGCTACACCATCGTCCAGATAGTAGCCAACCACTAGCTTGCCGTCGTTGGCACACTCGGTGGTATCAAGTGACAGTGGGATCAGATCATGGTCAGCATCCCAGCATTGCTTGGTCCATAGCTCACGTAGTACAAGAATGATATCATTCACAGTATTAGCCATGACACCTGCCACGCCTGGTACAGCATCTTGACCAGGCACAGATGGACGAAAACCTTTCAATGATAGACGTCTAGATGTAGGCTTTAGTGCATATGTACCTGAAAAGTGTGCAGGTATTCTTACACTTCCACCAATATCTGTCCCTATCCCTACTACACTTGCACGACTAGCAATCATTGCTACTTCACCTCCTGATGAACCACCTGATGTGTAGTGTTTGTTATATGGATTTACTGTAACACCCTAACAGATGGATGGTCGCAAGCGCGTGAGCACGATTGAAGTTTAGTTAGACAAGTTAAGCAAATTGAGCTTGTGATGTGCGGAATGATGTGCGATGAACGCTTCGTTGTGATTAAATTGATACTGTTACAGTGTGTTGTACAGCGTTGTGTAGCGCAACATCGAAGATCGTGCTGAAGCTCAGCCTGACTTGCGTCGCTTGCTGGGCGATGAAGACGCGGATGATGTGATCGGTGAACGGCGAAGATTGTAGGATAGATGCGGGAAACATGGGTGCTGAGGATGTCGCTGTGGACGCTCTTGACAACGCCGGCTGTTAGCAAGTAGGTGGTCATGCTGTTCGGTGTGGCAGCATTGTCTGAGTCACCGTCAGATGAGGGCTCCCCTGCAGATACTGCGAAGGGTGAGGGAGGATACAGCTTGTCATCTCGATGTAGCTGTGTGTACTTGATAGCGACTGCTGACAGCTCCCTTGCGATCGTACCACAGATCTGGAGCAGGAGCAGGAGAAGCAGCAAAACGTTTGAAGGAGCGGAGTTGGAACTTACCCAGATAGGATTTTTATTCTCAAATGAGAGTAATGTCTGTGGTATATTTGTCTTTGTATGTATAACTGCACCTTGTTGTTTCATAACTGTAACAATCAATGCATCACTTGGCCAGGGTGTACAATAACGTGTCAAACCTAATGAACTATCTATACCCTGTATACCTACACTATCTTTTATACTTATAACTACACCAGCTAACCTCAACTTCTTCAACTTTGTAATAGGTTGTTGATCTATAAGTTGTGCTTGTTGTATTGCTGATGTAAATAACATCTCTGTACAACAATTAGTTAGTGTATGGGTTTGTATAGTTTGTGTAATAAATGTAGAGGTAACTGTTGTTGCAGAGAGTTGTTTAGATTGTATCTTATTGATAATCTCCTCTGCACTGTAGTTAAGTACATCATTATCAATCAATAAACTATCATTTAACCATCTCTTGACACTACTAATCTCATTCCTTTGGGTTGTAAGTTTCTTCTGTTTGATGGTGTTTAATTTACGTCGGATGAGGTATGTAAGGAATGAACGTCTAATACGTTTGAGTAGGATGTAGAGTATGATTGCTGCTATTGTGAGTTGTGTGTTACTGATACCTAGTGCATGCTTGATGACCTGATAGCGCTTGTGACTAGTCAGCAGAGTGGTAGGCACTGGAATCTCAATGTTGAAGCGAGTGATATGTGAGCTAGCACTACCTATCAAGTCATTCATGATGTCTGTCATCTTCGCTGGCTGTAGGGATGTAGTAGTTGTCAATGTCCGTGTGGGTAAGAATTGACTGAGGCTCGCACCTTCGTCAATGGGGAGGCACGCCAGCCAACTACAACATCGAACCAGTAAAAGAACAACCGACAGTGCTAAGACAGCCGGGCCTAGTACAATCAAAAGGTCTACGGTTAGGTTGTAGCAGGCTGAGACTGGTAGTTGATACTGCGAAGGGCAGAATATTCCAGCACATTCCTTCCTTGACTCCGTCACCTCTCACTCACTCGCCACAGGTTACTGCTAGGGGCCGAACTAGCGTGTGGATGACGTCCAGGGCTTGGTACATACAGCAGATAACACATAGTAGCTCGTACAAGCATTCGCAGTGACTTACAGACCCTTGCCATCCCACTCTCCTTGCTTGTGTGAGAGGGAATGGCTGGTTAGAGTGATATTCACTACATTCGACACTAAGCCTCTACACCAACTGTACCATCAGCCATTACATCACCACCATGTCTTCCCTCAAACGTCTAGACAAGCGTCTAGCAGCTAAACAACAACAACTTGCCTCTGACCTACAAGCCTATAACTTCTCTACTTTCTACTCCACTAATCAAGGTGCAGTCAACTACCCTATCTCACTCATCTACAGTATTATTGCAGTCTTAACCGTAACAATCATCTTCATCAGTACAGTAATCTATAACCTAGAGTGGGGTACCAACATATATAACCTCAAATCATCTACTACATCTACCTCCCTACAATTATTATCACAAATTGGTACCTATAGTCTAGGTTGTATAGCATTATTGACTACAATCTATCTTATCTATACAGGTAGATATCTGTATGATAAATTTACATTACTACTAGTACCTACACTACTATATAACTTTGGGTATCATCTATGTATGTATAATGGTATCTTACGTGTTGTAGAGGATGATAGTTATCATCGTCTATATTCACCACATATGTATATAGAATGGTTAGGTACTTCAGTATTAATATTCTTAGCTATCTCACATCTACCCTCTACAAAGCCAGCAGATCCCTATAAATCATCAGACAATGATTCAACATTTTTCTTCTATGAAAAATCAAAACCAAAGATAGCAACAAATAAAAAGGATCTATTAAATTCACCACATAAGAAAATTAGTGTCGAGAGTGAACGTCGACGTCTAGAAGATGAAAAAAATCAATCAAAACAGATAGCAAATGGTGATAATGGGACACCTGTCTATAGCCTTCTACAATGTAATATGTTAACCTTGATCTTCTTAGCATTAGCACATTGGATACCTAGTAATACACAATATAATACCTATATGTTAATAGGTATAATTATAACAGGTACAGCCTATACAATATGTATCTATACCTTCATCATCCAGAAATATATACCACACTATAGAAGTCAGATTGTACGTATATGGTTCCTAGGCATACAACTGTATTATCCTTTGGTATGGTTTATATCACATCTGTTAGGTAGGTTTATAGGGATAAGTAGTATTATAGAGTATAGTATGTATCTATTGGGTGATTCGTTGGGGAAGGTGGTGTTAGTTGTTGTATTACATGATGTAATGACTGATAGTCGAAGAAGTAGTACAAAGGGTAGTAGTATAGAGAAGAGTAAATAGACAGGTTGTCACCCTGCACAAAACCATACACGGACCTAGTCATCTTCAAATGTTCATTCGATTTGACATTGATGATATTTATCACACCCGACATCCGGTCAACACCACGCATTTGATTTAATCCATGACTACGCACATGCAGCTTGTGTTAGCAGCGCAACAACAAACAACTGCTTGTAGCAGCTTTGCCCATGCAGTACACATTGTAAGACAACAATTCTGTTCAATGTGTCAATGTTAAATATGCTGGTTTGTTTGTTGGTGTTGGATGAATGGCGAGACCATTGATATCCGTGATCAAAAGATGTTGTGGCGCAATGCATTGCTTAGTAGTAGATGTGTTATTGCAATGCTACTTATTGTCTTCTCAAAGCACTATCAATCTTACGAATCTGAGTAGCTGTACTTAGGTCGACTGCCTTATCATCCACTGTCACGACTAGTCCACCTAGGATCTTTGGATCGACCTTCTCACTCACATGCAACTGTTGACTGCTACCAATACGCTTCTTCAATGCATCTGTGATACGACGCTTCTGCTCATCAGACAATGGCTCAGCTGAAGTGACAGTTGCACGTGCTTCATTACGTTCGAAAGCGACTAGACGCTCATAGTCTGTAGCAATATCCTTCAACAGGTTGAGATGACCTTTGGAGGCTAGCACAGAGATGAACTCCTGAGTCAAGTCACTGATCTTCAGTTGAGGAGCAACCTATAATATTGATGAGATGTGATGTGTAACAACGTTAGTGTGTATGTTCTGATGTCTGCTGCTATGAGCTGATTGGTAGTAGGTTGGTTCCTCTCACTTACCTTCTTCACCACCTCCTTCTTCTTGTCAGCTGACAGGACAGGGTTATCTAGTAGTTGAGCTAGTTGTAGGTTGCTGGTATATGCCTTCTGAAACTTCTGAATATCAGTCAACACTCGGTTCATGGTATCCCCTCCCCGCTTCTTAGCAGCATTGAACAGTGCCTGAGCATACTTGCCACCAGTGCCGAACAAGGCTGGTGGCTCACGTGATTGAGATGCCTTGGAGTCAGAGGACTGAGAAGCAAATGATCGTGTGATAACTGCTGTGTGTTGTGTTTGTTGTAGTAGGGTTGATCGAGCAGCTGCGAGGGTGGGCAGGGCTCGCTTGCTAGCTGCTGCTGCCTGCAGAGCACGGCATGTAGAGAGACGACGCAACATGGTGATAGAGGAGAGTAGACTGTATGTGATGTTGTGTGACAGTAGTTAGATAGCTTGTATAATCTTGTTTGCTAGCAGGGGCAGATGTAGTGTTGTTAGCTCTGTTGGTTGGATGCTGAGTATTTGTCGTGCTGCTGAGACTTCAATGTCACAGAACTGACAGTACTCACCCATTGGCAGCACTGTTTGCTTGTCTCTCTATGACGGACGTTTCAGCGACCAGTCGTTGTGACCGAGTGGTTAAGGTGTTTGTCTCGAAAACAAATGTGCTCTGCACGCGCAGGTTCAATGTCAATCTCTAGTATCATTCCAGCGACCTTGTGGTGGTAACATCAAGACTGCGTGCAGCAATGGGGCGCTGTACTTTAACACAACAGTACAAATACACACCAACCAACAAACGCAACGCTAAGGTACCCACTGTAAACTCATTGACCTCGCTTGCTTACTCTTATAACTCATATTCATTAACATAGGATTATACTTCATTCCAGGTGAATCTACCCCTACACCATATGTCTTTTGATCTTGTGGTGATAAAAATGTGGTAGCAGATTTATTGAACCTTGTAGCAGTACCAAAGTTTTGTGTCTGACCTTCTGCATTACGTGCTACTGCAAATGATTTTTGGGCTATAGTTTCATACTGTGGGTTGTAGTCTGCAGGTGACAACCCAACTTCCAATGTAGCAGGTCGTGCTAATCCACCTTCTATAGAATGTGTCATCCATGAGGTACGTGGTTGTGCAGGTTGTTGATAAGTCTTACGTAGAGGTGCTGTAAAGCTCCATGCAGGTGCATGTGTCTCTACATGCTTAAAACTAGGTTGTAATTGTTGTACATTGGTAGTAGTAGCAGCCAAGTTATTACTAGCAGTAGTATCAAACCTTGATGCACTACCCATAATTGGTCTAGGTGACATTGGTTTAATATAATCTAATTTGACATTATATTGTCCTACAGCTGCACCTTGTTGTCCACCATGTAGAAGTGCAGTCATCTGTTGTTCTAGCTGGAGTTGTGAGATAGGTTTGGTAGGGTGTGATTTATGGTGTTTAGGTGGTCTTGTGGAGTGATTATTTGTATCATTCTGTTTCTCTTCATTGTGATGATCATAACTCTCCTCCTCACTCATCATCTCCTCCTCAGCAGCAGCTGTTGCAGCCATCTGTTGTTGTCTCTCTACAGCAGCACGCATCAATAACTCTATCCTTGGTATCTTCCATTCAACTACACCCTTAGCACGTTGTTTTACCATACTATAATTTGGATTATACTTAAATCCTGGACCAGCAGTACATAATAATTCACTACTTACACTATTACTACTCCCAAATTGTCCAGTAGCTGTAGTAAATCTTGCTGATGTACCAAATTTTGTTTGTGAGGGAGAACGTATGGTAGAGAGAGCATCTATACGAGGGATTGTAGTGGTAGTGGAAGTAAGTGTACTATTGTGTGGTTGTTGTTGTTGTAATGATTGTGTATTTCTAGCAGTCTGTGGTGTATAACTAGCATCATGATGTTGTACTGTCTCAAATGATGAAGGTGCAGTATTCACATTTCGTTGTATACCAACCATATCATTTAATTCAGCTAACATAGCTAATCTCTTACTAGCTATAGTATGTTGCATACTTGTTGATAATTGTCGTTGATAAGGGTGTTTGCTATGTGAGGATTTGGTGTTGGAGGTGGTAGTAGTAGGGGTGTGGGAATCATGATGCATGGTGAATGTGAGGTTGAAGAGGGGTGGTTAGATAGCTAGGGTTGTATCGTGTCACTAAGTGACGTTGTAGGGCCTAGTAGCCAGTGACTGTTAGTGCAGTTTCATTGTGATGGTCACAGGGCTGACATGTGAATCATCATACCAAGACAAAAGCTAAAGAAGATATCTTATGTATGTCTCAGCAACACTGCATCAATGTTCAAGTTTGTATGGCATTATTGGTAGAGTGAGGAGGGTAATACTAGTTTCAGTGCAAGTTACATTTCCTCCCTGCCCCTCTGGTCTAAGAGACCCAATTCTGAGGCCTCTCTCAGCCAGCTGCTGCACTACACTCCAACTAGTAGCCACACTCTGCAACGAAGATTCTTGCCCTGTGCAATGCTATATGGCTAGTCAGTTACATCGAGACAACATCTCACAACAACCTCTAATCAAGTGCTATCATCTCCTTCCTCTCCATCCTTCCCCCTCCCCCACCCTCAGCAGTGGGTGTGAGTGTGAAGTAGGTAGTAGTAGCAGACCAGAGGGTGGAAGACCATTGAACTCATCCATCGACAACAACATCAGTCACCATGTCTTCTCACTATGCTAAGCCAGAGAATGCTCTGCGCAAGGCCAGTGACCTGTTGAGCATCCGTAAGCCCAAGGCGGCGCTGCGTACGCTGGATGTCATCCTCACTAGCAAACGTCATCGACAATGGCAACCAACACATGAACAGATTATGATCATGTACCTTGATCTAGCTGTCAATCAACGTCAGAACGTGAAAGATGCACTTGTTCAATATCGTCTAATCTGTCAAGCTGCACAGGCACAGTCCCTAGAGAAGATTCTCCGTCACTACATTCAATTAAGTCAACAGAAGGTAGCAAAGATACAGAATCGTTCTGGTGTCAATATTCAAGCAATTGAAGATTTAGATGAGACTACACCAGATGATCTGATTGCTGCAGCATTCAGTGGCAAGGTAAGTCATACATACACATCGATCATGCACGCTTACAGTCGACATACATGCCAGCTCATGGAATTGGTTACTAACAGACGTCGATGTATGCTTTGTTATCCTCTAGGGTGATACTGAGCGTCAACAACGTCAAGAGATTGTCCCATGGGTACGTTACCTGTGGGAGACCTATCGTACCATCCTAGATGTACTACGTAACAATGGACGTCTAGAATTGTTATATCATGAAGTTACACGTGCAGCCTTTGGGTTTTGTCTTGATTTCCATAGAAATGCAGAATTTAGACGTCTCTGTGAATTATTACGTCATCATCTATTTACAATTGCAAAATTTCAATCTCAACAAAATGCTGTGGATCTACAATCAGCAGATACACAACGTCGTTATTTAGAAACTCGATTTTCACAACTTGAGACTGCAGCTAAATTAGAACTTTGGCAAGAGGCATATCGTACAATAGAAGATATACATGAAAATATGAAACAATGTACTACACTTGGTATAGAACCAAAACCAGAATTGATGAAAACATATTATACAAAGCTGGCAGATATCTTTTATGCTAGTGAGAATCATTTGTTTCATGCATATAGTTTACATCGTTATTATGTGT